>Ga0307515_10007200_pt1 | contig 22052 bp, 23 predicted proteins | sample 17_EM_MG_FD_194513 | JGI IMG/M metagenome (GOLD analysis project Ga0307515, IMG submission 194513) | Populus trichocarpa ectomycorrhiza microbial communities from riparian zone in the Pacific Northwest, United States - 17_EM | ecosystem: Host-associated > Plants > Roots > Unclassified | place...
CGTGTAACGAGACATGTCGCATCGACATAAGGTCGATCGATGACTAATGGTGCTAACTACAAAAGAGGCAAGTTACATCATAGTCCTTGGCATAGTGATATCCGTACTCCCAATCAGCTCAACAGCCACCAGTGCAGGATCTTGTTCCACCGCCTCCTCCAGCAGAATATAGATCTCCTGACGGTCAGGATGTGGTGGTCACACTCACAATGAAATCAACTATGTTGACGCAACTCGATTTGCACGGGCTGATGGGAGGGAATGCCTTGATGGCTGAATGCCCATTGCTTTCCCAGATGGTTGCCGAAGAGGCTCGTCATTAGATTCTGAATCGTCATCTTGAACATCATTGGAATTGTCAGAGATCATGCTGAGAATGTCATCAAGATGCTCATGGTGGATAGATTGTGTCCTTCTCCTGGTATTGCAAGGAGGTGGAGGAGCAGCAGCCGCAGTGTGGCGCCTTCTTGTCATGATTTACAAAAGCAGCAAGTGATAAGTATGAAACAATTACAGGAGCGATTTAAGGAAATCAAATTTGAACCTATTGTTAATGAACTAAAGCATTGTGTAATGGAAAGAAATGGTTGATATTATTAAAAGCATCATTGAGATGAGTCTTTTTATCCTGTCGACAATTCTTGGATCTTGGCGTTTCACAACACAACCACTTCCAACACTTTGGATGTATGGGAACCCAGAACTACAGATGGCAGGTAATATGCATGCCGCAGGGTAGTTGATGGGCTGATTTTGAGAAAAATCATTACCGCAATGAGCTAAAAAGCGTTCACGTTCCACTGATCATTCACACTATCTTCTGCTGGGCTCAGATACCGAACTACCAATTACATGATACCCATACACAGAGTCCTATCGCTACCACTTCCTTTGCCAAAAACCAGTGTCTTAACAATTAATCCCAACATCATAAACTCTCAACACAGCCCTTCATGCATGGATATGACCGATGTAATAATGAAATACACAAAACACCAAAAAGAGACCCAAAACCTCTCCAAAAAACTGCAAACTATCACCTTTCCATCCACCCTCCAAAGTGCCAGAAATTTACCCACCCACAATGCAAATCCTTGAACAGCCGTCCACCCAGTGCATTCCATCCTCACAATTACAAATTTACAGCTTGGCAGCTGCTTTTCAACTTCCTATAGGCCAAGGAGCTGGCAGTGGGAGGATTTACAATATGATCGTGCTTGTGTAGCCGAGTGACATCCTCAGCAGCAACAGCGTTCTGCTTGTAATCAGCAGAGAGATCAACAACCCGGTTTCTGATGACTTCAAGCTATCACTGCTGCCTGAGAATCCTGCTTTGACGGTTCCTTTCGAACATTTGGAAGCCTACATTTATTGTTGAGGAGATTCCTGGATTTAGGTGCCGCATCTCAGCATCATCAGCCGATTCCTCCCCAATGTCATCAATCGCATGTTTGGCTGCTGTTGGGAGGATGTCATCTAGACGAAGGGATCTGTGGCCACCATGCATAGGCATCTGGGGACCTCAAGTACTGTTGGCTTGTTGGCCATGATAAATGTCCCATAAAAGTTTTGGGCTGTTTCATTTCATCACTGGCTTCAACCATCCAGCAGAACTATTGATATTAAAGCTTCGGGTAACATTACCGGCATGCAGACCACCATCTCCCTTATGCTCCTCCTGGCAGCCCCAATGCTATTGAATTTTCCGCCTGGAGTCTGGCTGACTGGCCATTGCGGCATTCGTGATTGACACAATGGTCATATTGATGATTGATGTCACTAACAATTGTTTTGATTCATCGTCCCTGGGGAAGTGCCATGAGTATAACTGAGTATTGTTTTCACCAACCATCTTCCCAGCAACATATCGATGATTGATGTCAGTAACACATATTCTGATTCATCATCCCTGGGGAAGTGCCATGAGTATAACTGAGTATTGTATTCACCCACCCTCTTCCCAGCAACATAGCGACAAACGTGGGCGTTGGCAAAGTTTAATGGCTTCACAAGGAAATGGGTCGAGGCATGGTAATTCACCTTTATCGGCGAATACCTGTGACTCGAGGTCTCTTCCTTATCATCTTCTGTATCTACAGATTATTACCAACAGCAGCAGAAGGATCAGGGTGATGAAATACATACCTACATGGGCAAATTTCCACTTCTTGGATGTGGTTTCCTCAATTCCACTCCTCCTATGGTAAAGGCCAACCTCCGTGAATTCGTCAGGTGCTGCCTTGAGTTTGTGACCTTTGAGAGCAGAATTGTTCGCCATGTACCATTTCCAAAGCAACCTTTTTGATGCCAGATCACTGATTATATTAATGCAATGATCGATAAGATGATCCCATTGCACGGGGCAGGTGCCTGGCTTCTTGCTGATGTTCATGGACTGAGTAATCTCTGAGACGTGCTCCCACACTGTATTATCTCTTCATTGCATTGTCAATCCAGCCTTCTCCTGCCAAATCCCCTTGGTTTCTACTGCCAATTGGCTGACTACAACACCAGTGATCTCAGCCCCAAGGCGGGCTTGTTGATTAAGCATCTGGATTGTATTAGCATCTGCGATGACTGTTTTCGGCAACCAGAAGGAATCACATTACATTTCAGGTTCCCAATGGTGGTTAACAATCCAGTGGTGGATTTCAAATGCTCATTACTCTAAACAAGCATCAGGAGTGTTCAATATAGTATCAAGGGTGAAGCGATGCAGTAGTAGAAGTGAGGAGGGTGTGTTGAAGGTTCGGGAGATTCAAAGTATGGTGGGCAGGTTAAGAGAACCTATATCAGCGCAGGCAGAGGTTATCTTGATCCGGTGACATCATCTTGGCTGCTATTCAGCTAGGAAACCATTTGCTTATCATCATCTATGCGCCCTGATTCGTCAACTGATCGCTTAAAATCATCACAAAGACAACTAAAAGCATGCTCTGCAGTCATATCTCATTCATTTGTCCTTACTCCAGTTCTTGTACCCAGCGATTTCATCGCTGGGTCGGTATCTAAGGAGAATGCATTGTTCACGTAAGGTTCAAACTTAACACAAAGTGACAACCATAAATTACGCAATGGGTGTAGTATGGTCTGGTGAGGGTGCAAAACAATTGCTATGACGAGCTGAATACAGATGCGGTATGACTTTCAAGGTCCCAGTGATGTTGAAAATGAGATAACAATGGAACACTTTGCAAATGTATGAAGGAGGATGAGAGAAATCCTACGATAGTGATAGGACCCCATTTTCGAAAAAGTAAATTGGGGTACAGCTTTTTCCCGGGACCAGCCAGCTTGCAATGGTATGAGGAGCTAAAAGACAATCAAAATGCTTCTGAATGTCGAGGCTATATTTCATTTTGCTATCAAAACTTGGATATTCTTCAATATTGTTCTGCCTGCTCGAAGACATACTCATAAATTGGCGCTTACATCTCCAACCTCCATCACGATAACAAGGATTGGATTGGATATGCATCAGCCGAACAACTGCCAAATGATCATTGTGTGATCGAGCAGGGTAGTACTCTACATCGATCTGTGCATGTACGACATCGCAGCCGATTTCTTGACCCTTCCGACAATCAATCCAGTGATCCAGTAGCTGACAGCAAAAATGAGTTTGTCAATCTAGCGCAACATATGTTTCGGACTTGTCTGTATCATACTCCACGCTTGGACAACTGTTCAGCCGGCAAGCCCATTAGCAACGAGGATTTGGATGTATTCAACGATCAAATTGATCTATGGTAACTGTGTGCTTGGGAGGAGGAGTATCGATTTGCGCACTGGTGCATGAACCACAACTTGAGCAGAGCTGCAGTGAACAAGCTTTTCAGAAAGCCTATGATGGCAACCTTCAGCAACTTCACTTCATTGCACAGTTAATTGAAGAGGTTGAATGAAATGCCCTACACAATGGGCATTGATTCTTAGATTTTGGGCAATGTGTTTGGCAATCGTGTGGCCGATCCAAACTATCTTCAAGCCCATAATTACTCATGTTTCCTCCACCACAATCCAGTTGAATGTGTTGAATTCCTCATGCCACAGCCTGCATTCAGGGAACAGATGTTGTATGCTCCAGTGAACGAATTCAATGAAGCTGAGGAACATACCTACTCAGAGGTCAAATCAAGCGACTGGTTGTTGAATGAACAGGTACTTTAGTGGAAATTGGTCATAGCTACATTGATTTTGACTAGTGCAATAGCTCTGGCGGCCATTTGGAGCTATGATTGTCCTATTAATCGGCAGTTCAGAGCAGACACATCTTACGAACTATTCAGGTGACAAGATGGAATGGCCACTATATATATGTGAATCTTCGAGACATCGACTCGATGATTCGATCAAAGCCTTCGAACCCTGGCAGCATCCTTGTTCCCCTTCTTCCTGTTCCTCCGAAATGTGGCTCTATAGAACAAGGAAATACAACTTCCACGAAGGAAGAACATATCCATCATTGGGTGGTATTAAAAATGGTCTTCGAGAATGTTTTTTCTCCTACCGATGCACTTTTCAACACTGGACAGCTTGTGCTTTGTTAGGATGGTTGGATGTGGCAACGTTATCCTGTCATCTGTGCATGCATGACTGACTACTTCCAAAACATTCAGTTGCCATTGATCAATCAGCCCCATTGCGCAGTGTGCGATGCACCACAATTGCAGTCTGAATCAGGTGATTCATTGTTGTGGCAATTGAGAGACTATCGGCTATACTTCCAAAAAACAATTCTTGCTACTAGGGGAGATTAGATGGAGAGATGGGAGGGAAGATAATCTGTGGAAGATCAGGCAGTTGGAACCTCTGAAGCAGTGTTCTTGAATATGAAATACACCTCCCCGATGACTAGTATTCTAACAGATATTCTTCACACTGTCTTTCTCAGTGTGCGGAAGCATTTGATGGACTGGGTAACCTCCTTCCTAGAACACCATGGCAGGATTGGCAGATTCAACCAGCTCTGGGCGATGATGCCTCCATAGCCTGGCTTTGCTCGATTCGACATGCCATATAGCCATGTGATGCATTGAGGTGATAAGGAGATGGTAGCAGCTGGGCGAGTGATGGTTCCAGTTTTTACAGCGACTCCTTTAAACCCTTTTGGCGAGCCAAGGAATTATCTTCACAGAAGCCCATTTGTACCTCAATAACCAAGTGTAATTTCACCGTATGTCACAATTTGGATACCATACTGAAGCCACAAGTGAGTAAATGGCAAAGTAACTGGAGGTGTTTGATCATCAGAAGGATGTTTTCAGTCAATTCCGCACCACTAAATCTACAAAGAATAACTCCGAAGCCTCGAAAAAGCAGCATACTTTGGTCAAACAGGAGGAATGGGAGATTGACCCCACTTGGAACAAACTTGCGGTGGCTACAATGTATCGTTGAGTGGATGAAGATATAACACAGATCACTTCAGAAATTGTACAACATCTTGTCAACAAATCAGATTTCAACTTTCTGAGGATGTGTCTCCACAATCTCATATCTAACCACATCCGCCAGCTTGGCAACCTCTGAAATGCACTCTCTGAACTCCCAGAATGAGCAAGGATGGATAATACCCAAGCGTACCAACAATCAGATTGTAATGAGGCCGCCATCCAGATTGTGTGAATGAAAGCCCGAGAGGAGGTGTTTCTGTATCCAGACACGGATGCAGCCGCTGCAAAAGCACATCGCAATGCTGATGCCGCTCTAACCAAAGTTTTTATCAAGCGAATGACGAAAAACCCGTGACCAGAAATCAAAACCCTTGATGACTTGGCCGACTGGTGTGCATTGCCAAAATGGGAGCTACAGAATCACATCACTTGGTGTTCCAAGAGATATGATGACTTCACAGACTACATCAAGCAGAATTAGTATTTCAGTCATCTGCATAATGCAAAATACATTCAGTACAATGCAGTAGCAATTCCGGTGACTTCTTTGCAATGTAATGTGCAGGCAGTTCATATGGTATGTTGCACTGGGTCCACCAGGTGGAGAAAGCTTAAGCCTCCAGGAACTGATACAGTGCTGCTGTGGATGAGGAAGAGTCCGGATAGCCGCTTTCAGTTGACGTCTGGACTCATTCCCACATATTTGATGTGTCTGTTGGTCATCAACGATACAAAATCCAGCGATAAAGGGCTTCTTGCGATGGTTTAGACGTTTACAATAGGGATCATATGTTAGACATCTGGTATAGAGATTGTCGAGGAGAGAATTGCACCTCTGATGAAGCTATTGCACAATGGATGCTATCGTTGTTAACCACTTCTCACCATCCGAACCACTGAGATGGACCCTACTAGCACGATCCAAGGGGCTGTACACCTTCTTCCCTTGATGCCGCAGCCAGACAGCACAAGGTGGTACTTGGGCAGCAGGATTGACTTGAATGATTCCCGATTATTCTACAAGAAGATTATTCAATTCGATGCTTGAAGTAACTGTTTTAGCGATATGTATTGAGATCTGAACAGTGGTTACTCTGGGTGTCTGCATTTTGAGATGGGAGTTGTGCAAACTTGTGTATAATCGATGTCTCAAGAGATTCAATAGTTAAGAATATTCTTGAAATTAGTGTTAGCAATGGTTCCTGACCATTACTTCGGGGCCAGGTCCGGTTGGAAACCAAACCATTGCCAAGTTTGGTGTCCGGGTTGAGGAATGACCCAAACCGTTGATTTGGGTACAGTTCGATGGGACACTCCCAACCAGTTTGAAATTGGTGGGTTGTCAGCGGGTCGCCCAGCGCATCCATATATAGATTCATAAAGATCTCTTGTCTTTGCAGTTTGTTTGTAGTATCTTATCAAAATCGCATTTCAGGAACCAATAATTCGCTTTTGCATGTTTTGCAGTTTGCAATATCGATTAATATTCAATCTGTGTTTTACCTTTGATATGTTGTATTTTGGTGTACCAAGGCGGACAATAATACTGTTATGCGAACGAAGATCCGTGTGATGCCTCGAGTACCAAATATGCATGACCGAACTCTGTTCATGCTCCGTTGACGCTCATTTTCAGGATTCGGCAGTGAGCATATTGCTGTTGTTTTTGGGTCCGCAGGCTGCCACTATCTCCTAAATGGATGTCTGCATTCAATTGGAATCTGAATTACCGAAAATGCAAAGCTGAGAATCGTTGACGCTCCGTTGATACTCATTCCGAGATTGGGGCAGTGACCATGTGGCTCTCCCATTTGCATATGAAAGCTGCCAATACGTCGGTTATGAATAACAGCGACCAAAACATTGGTGAATTACAGTACTTACAAGACCACAAATCGTTGACGCTCATTGTAATGTATTGTCCATTCGACATCTGCTGCGATTGATAATAGTGTTTATCATGATTGGAATTCATCGATTGCCTTTCTATCAGATTGAGACTTGGCGCTATGGCAAAGCCGAGTGCAGTAATATTCTTACACTGTTCACTCTCCCATGACTGAAAATGAATATGCCTTGCCAAAAGATTCATTGCGCCTGCTATACATCTGTTTATCAACGGATATTCACAAGCAACTGCTCACCATTCGCCAATGATATATCTCTAACTGACACTCCCGGTCAAGCTGCATAAAGAACCTGATCAACCGTTCACGCATTCTGTCCAACTTTGTTTTCACTCCTTTCTTCCTCCTCGTTTCGATTGGATTGACCGTCAACAACTCCATTTCAGCCTGTCTGTTTGACTTCTGTGTTGGCCGAACCAATCCGGGAACGCTTGCTGCGTCACTCATATCCTGCCGCTCGGGCATTGTGCATGCTCAATGCAATTCTTTTGCTCTATAGCAGATACATCGTCTGCGGCGCAATTGTCTTTGCTGTCGTTTGGATTGTCCAGGTCACCATTCCAGCTTGGCCAATTCGCGGTGTCCGAAATGCTTTCGGGTGTGCGTAGTATTGGCAATGGGTCTGGGTGCCCGGCCAGCGGTCTGGGTTTGGACCGGAAAAAGTGTTCGGTTCGGTTCCTGCACTGTCCAAAAACCCAACCCGCAGCATCTTGGCGGTCGAGACCCGGCTCCGTACCTGGCAACCCGCATGTACCGCCGGGTATGGCTACACTCATCAGGTCCAAGGTCTGGTTCTGCATTTCGGGTTGTTCTATTTATGGTCGCATTCAGATATCCTACTATTCATCTTACAATAATCTCGATGGTACCTCTGTGTTCTTTTTGGATGTAGTGGCCGCCTTCGTAATCAAACAATGGGGAGAGACTCTCCCTGCACCATTCTGGAAATGAGTGTCAACTGAGCGTCAACAATTCAAGGTCACACATCCTGGGTAATATATGTGGTGCATGATTGTAGTCCCTATTCAGGAGGAATTGGAAGCCTCTCTGCGCGGATAAGCAAGCGATGTTCCCTCGACAGCCTCCCGGACGGTAACAACTTATTTCATATACAATGATGCAACTCGGGGTCAATGACTGTTTTAGCCTTGAGAAACGGCCAATACATTGTATATAGACAATGACCGACGCATCGTGCTTTGATTACCCCTGATGAAAGGTCAACAATTTTTGACCCACCGTTGACGCCCATTCTCAAGAAGGTGATTGGAGCGTGTAGCTATCTTTTTTCCCTATACAGGCGGCCAATACTGTGATTATATATAGGAACAACCATATCGCCTTTGAATTACCTGACATGCAAGACCAAATATTGTTGATGCTCCATTGACGCTCAATTTCAGAATGGGGCAGGGAGCGTGTGGCTCGCTCTTTTGCCGATAAAACCAGCCAATGCTGCATTGATGAATCGTCTCAACCGATTGCCACGCAGATTACCAATGATCCAAGACGAAAAATCATCGACACTCAGTTGACGCTCATTTTGCAATGGCCGTATCCACAATATGATATCATTCGATTTGGCCTGCTATATCATTAACGGTGTTGTGGCAGCCTTTGTACCGTCTTCATGTACTTTCTCCTTTATCACTACATTGTTCTTTAATAATACATATAAATATATCCTTTAAAATATACTTTAAAGTGTCCGCTAATTGTAGATAATAATACACTCCCAAAACCCATTCTATTCTATCAATCCTCATCTTCACTGGCAGGTTCGCTCAATAGGCTGCTGTCGTCTGCAAAATGGATGTCAGCTGCATTACCACGCGGCAGATAGTGTACCAACCAGTCGATGTTCCTTTATCAGTCAGCAAATCAGAATAAAAATCTTTATCGCGCTTGCGATCCTTGGCATACGCATCATGATTGAAACGTTGAGCGCTGGGAAGAGGAGTATGGATATGCATGTATCCGGGTGGCACACCTTCGATGTCAGAAACCTCAGCTGCCTCAGTATCACGGGTTGGCATAGGTGGCATTCCGGGCGGATGTGGCCTCGCTTCTGGTGGTGGCTGTCTGAGTCGCTCTGGTGGATGTGCACCCATCTGTTTGCGCCTCCAGCGTGTCTGGGGATTCTGTGCTGTGCCCTTTTGGCAAGAGAGGCAGCCATCCTGTTGATTTTCTCGATGCAGAGCCGGGTGTCTTTCCATCGCAGCTATCAGATTCATATGCCCAGGATACTCAACTCCCCGCATCTTCTCTTCCCGGACTTCGGCATAGGGTGTCTTGGTTAGGAATGGCGCTTCCTCCATTGCGGAGTGCGAAAACCCTCCTTTGACCAGTTTGGCCATAATCAAGACAAGGCGCGTGAAGTGTTAGGAGTGGGTCCGGGTAACCCGCCAGCGGTCCGGTTTTTGGCCAGCGGTTTGGTTTGGTTTAGTTCCAGACCCGGCCAAAAACCCAACCCGCTCTTTCTAGGCGGGTGTGTTACCTGGACTGGACATATATCCACGGGTTTCCGGCCGGGTTGGGACCGGACCGCGGTTCCAACCTTACGGTTCCAACATTTTTGCCTCCAATTATGTCTTTGAGTTCTCATCGTATCGTGACATGATCAGTACGTAGATTGTGCAGTTCAGGTTGCTCTTTCCCCTCCCGGTTTCCGAGTTGCGATCCGACTGATATTCGTCGACTCGCTGTGAAAACAGAGCAAATTTCAAGCGACATTAGCGGGATTTCGACAGCTACTCAACGAATATCGGTCGGATCACATATCTGGGATCGGGAGGTGAAAGAGCAGCTAGAACTGCACAATCCATGTACTGATCATGTCATGATACGATCAGAACTCAAATACTTAATTGGAGGCAAAGTTGTGATGTTGAAATGCCGGGTTTTTGGTGGTAAAACCGGCCCATTTCCAAAGGGCCGGGTTTTTCATGTGGTAAGACCCATTGCCACAGTCCGGTATTGGGTGGAACTGGAACCGGAACTGACACTGGAATTTGGACCCATTGCTAACACTCAGCTCATTTCAGTCTGTTCTAGCTGTACCCGACCTCCTTGCCTTGCCATAGTTGCAGACATGTTGAAAACCTACAAGAAATTAGTTGCTGCATCGACATATCAGATTCAGCTAGTACCTCTAGGATATACCCTTCCATAGCATCCTCCAACGTGATTGAAGCCTGTTTGGTCCACTCTCAGGGATTCTTATCACTAAATTCATCCACAAAAATCCCAGAATTAACAACATCATGAGGTTCGATTTCGAGGACTATGCGGACAAATGCCTTGGTCGATCAGGGAGGTTTCCCATTACAGGCGGCTAGACATTGGTCACTCATCTCTCTACCTACACCAGCTGAATGTTATATCATTAGTTGACGGCCGTCTACCTCGATTCGACTATGCTCACATCCGATTGCGTGGTGCTGCTTGTTCTTGCTGTTTCTGGTTTTAAGGACAATTTTTGAATGTGTGTCCGGAGTCATATTTTCGGTGGCCGCATTTGCAGCGTTGCGGTGAGCTGAGTGGTGTCTGAGTGGTAGTTCGGTCTCAGCGGGTGGCGTATTGGAAGAAGCGCCCGTTGTTCTGCTCGATTCTGTTCGACTCCCACCTTGCTAAGGTGATTGTGCAGCCCTGATTTGCTGTAGTGCAAGTGAAGAGATGATGATAACGAAAAGAAGTGGGAAGTCCTGAGCAAGAAGATAACGAAAGAAGTGGGATGTCCTGAGGAATATATAGTTAGTTTCAAGTCAAAATGGCATGTGTAACAGCCGACATGCATGTTCTACCCAAGCAGACTCCTGCTGCGTATAGCTACTGGTTGCACGGGTTTCCAACTATCCTGCGATTTGCACCAAGTTGGTGGAATGTTGTGTGTTTGTTTATAGGGTTTAATCACAGTGAACGACTGCCGAAATGTCGGGTAAGTGAGATATAAACAGTACATTCTTCGACGGAAAGGATGTCTGCTGATGTTTGACTCAAGAGATCCCATGGATCTTACATGAAACAGACACTAAATGATGTACGGTTAGCATTGCGATGGCCAGTTCAGGGACAGTCGAAATGTAGATTTCGCATTGTTCAAGTCGATGAAGCGTACCAGCCTCGACATAGAAGACGCAGCTTGCCTCTATGCGGTCGATATCATGCAACATCCAACATCTGGTTCCATCAACAAAGTCAACACAAAATACAATCGTCAATGCTCCGAAAAAGAACCTTTTGCCATTTTCGGCACCCAAATAAGGCAAATCAACAAAGTGTTCCACACGATGATGTCATCAAGCGAATGAAGGCAACAGTGGCTTGGATGCAGGAAGGGTCCGAGCTATTGGTGCGTTATGCAGCTTGCGATCTGAAAAGATGCTTGCGGCGGGGAGACGACAAGAAACACACTTTTCAAGCAACGAAGAGAAGGAGAAATGGATCGAGGATTATGTGGAAATAGAGACCGCTGTGGCAAGAAAGTGAGTTGAAGATGCAGAGACAGCAATTAAGCAGGAGCAGCAAGAAATGAGAAATGCTGAAAACGCGGGATTGACAACCACCAAGCCTGAAACAACATTTGAGGAGATGTTAAATGCCATCTGAGATAGTCTGAGCGATCATGCAAGTTCCGATCATGAGGAGGATGGGGAAGACGAGGATGGTGATGAAGAAGATCTTGAGCTGAGCAAGCTTAGCGAAGATGACGAACCCGGCTGGGTGATGGGCACAATATTGAAAACAGTACAGCATCGCATGGAGCGTTTTCGGCAGAAGCAGATAAAGCTTGATGAATTGACGCAACGAGGCTGCGGAGACGAGGCCGACTACTGACATGAGAGAGATAAGAGGTATGGGACTACCGAATTCAAGGTTCCGGGTGTTGTTCAATCGCAAATGGAGGAGGATGCAACCTGTTCTGTGCTGACGACATTTGGCGAGCCATTGGAGACACTTGATAGGGTACCTGAAAAATTACAAATGCCGCTTGTGACTTCTTGAACCGGGTGTAGTCAAATGAGGCTTGGATTGAGGAAACCCCAGACACATGAAGGCATTCCATCCTTCCCGCCCGCCCCAGCGCCTGATGCGTCATTGATTCAGATACCAAAGCATGTTGAACCCTTAAGCTATAACCCCTCCACATAGCGTCCCAAACTAATTACTATATACAAATCAGATTCTGACAAAGACATGGTGATGGCTCCTGCATCGCTGGAGGAATCAATAGGCCATTTGCCATTGGTGACTACGTATCACTTCGAAATGCAATAGATGAACCTATTTTGATATATGTCAGCTTTAACTTGATTTCAGTGACGAAATTGTGAGACATGATAATTCGTCCGTGCATGTGCAACGGTCGGATAGTACATGGCAATATTCAAGAACTCACATGGTATTTACTGACGACCAATGAACGTGATATTGTCCTGCTGGTCACTGTTAAGTCAGACAATGTCAACTAAATTAGAGACGAAACTCACTAGCTAGATTTAAGTCAGTGATGTCCTACAAGTCATAGGTGTGGCGGTCAATGCACAACATGAACCCGGATGAATGACAACCTTCATGCTGCATACGATCATGCATCTAATAGCATAACTCTCTGCACAGACCCGGTGCACATGGTCGAGATTTTGAAACTTGCTTATGTTATGTCATGGAACTCACAGAGAATGAGCTGGATGAAGACAGGTGAGGAAGTGAGGCTAAATATATCAATAACAAATGAACGGCTCTGCACGTGTTCGATTGCCGGCCGAATGCGCTGGAAAGTGATCGGCTAACATCATTCCTCAGACAGATAACATGGCAAGTGGTGGATCAGAAATTGAGAGGCTTGGAAACTTTTGGATTCAAATGCTTATATATAGAAACGATTCATTGGCTGCCAACAACCGCTGTATGCATTTTTGCATACAATTGTTGAGCATCTGCTGACTGTTAGTATGTCATTAAGATGAACGTCAACAGAGTGTCAATGAATTCTGGGCTTACATTTTTGGCAAACAAACTGCTCCATAGTCACATCCTTCCAAAGTGATTGTATTGGCAGTTTTTATAGACAAAGCAGATAGTGACAGTCTCGTTGACCCATCCTGGAAATGAGCGTCAAAGATGCGTCAACAATTTTTGGTCTTGTATCTTGGATAATTAAAGGGTGAAGCAACCCCTTCAACCGATAATCTGAGTATCCACCGCCTCTATAGGCAACAATGCTACACATGATATCACTAAAACCTCCTAACAATGAGCATCAATGGAGCGTCAACAATTTCTCGTCTTGCATGATGAACACTCAAAGTGCTGTGTGTCAACGTTAACCCATAATCAACGTATCGACTGCCTTTATGGGCAAAGATTCTAGTGACGAGACAGCTACCACCTCCCAAAAATAAGCATCAACGGAGCGTCAACAATTTTTGGTCTTGCATCTTGCACACTCTAAGGGCTATAGAAAGACGTTATCCCATAATCAGCTTATCGGCTGCCTTTGTGGGCAAAAATGCTAGTTACAATATTGCAACCACCTCCTAAAAATGAGCGTCAACTGAGTGTCCCCGATTTTGGGTCTTGCATCTTGGACAATCTAAGGGCGATGGAACGTTGTTATCCCATACTCAATTTATCGGCTACCTTCATTGGGAGAAATGAAGGTGACATTATCGCTACCACCTCCTGATGATGACCTTCAAAGGAGCATCATTGATTTTCGTCTTGGATCGTAGAAAATCTAACAGCTATGGAACATCGTTCTCCCATATTCAACTGATCGGCTGCATTTATAGGGAAAAATGCTAGTGACAATATCGCGTCCACCTCCTACAATTCAGAACCCTCAGAACCTCAACAATGTTGGTGGGGGCTCAATAAGCAACACAGCATTGAACTGCATTGTGTTGTTCCCGAATTGAGTCTTACGCAGTAAGTCTTTGCAATATGTTGATGTATACAACTTCGCAAATATGCATCCAATGTCTCACAGATCTGACTATTTTCTGCTTGTAGCTCTAGTCAATATATAACTATCTCCATTCTTCTTTACTATAATGTAACTGTTGGCACCCTCTCGAGTCGGATCACGCAGCAATCAAATTCCTACCATGATGTCGGATTCAAAATCTTTGAATTCCTCTTTGGTTGAGGTTATGATCTCCTCCACAGATGAACGAGTCAGTATTCTAGATTTATGCGACCTCACTTTACACACCATCTTCGATGCTTGGTGGGCATCAATGAATGTACCCTCGAAACAGCCTATTGCTTGGAATAGTTCTAGACATGTGCCTTCGTGGCAATTCTATTTACACTGCGGCATTGAAAGGACCGGCTGCCCTGGCATCTTATGTATCGTATGTCATCAAGTTCTTCGCCATCCATCAGAACATGCGACCAGCTCAATGAGGAAACACTTGCTCGCAAAAGCTCTCATCACAAAGTTAAACCAATTAACAGAGTCAGAGGTTACTGAATTGACTAGTTCGACGGTCGATGAAACTCCTTTGGCCTTCCTGAAGAGGCAAGGAAGTCAAGGAATCACAATAGTAAGTCCACAGAGGAAAATCATATTTGACTTCCAGGTCGATCCATATTGACCGAAATGACCGACAAGATGTTCCAAACTGGCAGCTTAAGACTTTGAAACTTCTGAATCTCAACAAGACACGCGGATTCGCTATCTCATGTTAGGATTTGTTTCGGCTTATATTCCATGGAACACTATATCAGATCTGGAGCTACGACTCTCATATAAGGCAGTACGTGATGAACTTGTGCTGCCGTCTGCTACGACCTTTAGCAACTTTCGGTTGGGGGAATATTCGCTGACGGTGGATGCAAATAAGAAGCAATTGCCGTCACGAATAGAAGTTAGTTTAGCTTTGGACGGATGGACATCATCAAACAAACTAGTGATAACATTGGTCATTGCATATTATATGGATCAGAATTGGGCATTGGGTGAAGTTCAACTAACGTTCGATGAGGTTGATTGCCTGTTCTTTTCCTTTTTCCAAACCTAATTAAGAATGATAGGTCATAGTCCAACATACTGAGGCAACACTAGCCATACATTTGAAGGATGTGTATGATCTATTGAGCTTACCGACAGCCGTTTGGTTGGAATTACGACTGATAATGCCTCCTCAAATTACTCGATGACATGCAAGCTGCAACTAACACTTGAGGCCTCTGGAATCGAGTGGCCTGCATTGAAGGACCACATACCGTGCATGGCGAACGTCATAGAGCTGGCTGTAGGTGCATTCATGAGCAGTCTCGGTGTAACAGGCCCCACCAAGTGATGGGAAGCCGATGAGCGCGATCAGCAATTTGGAGACAATGAAAGCATAGGCATTGGGAAGAGTCAAAGACTTGGAAAAGAGGGCAATGCTAAAATCAATATGGTGTTGGCCATGTTACCAGGTTTAGCAAAGATTTCTGAGAAAGTATGTATTTCATGATATTTTGAAAGTCATGAAATTGACCTTCATATAGCAGAGAATGCTTGCTGAATTGATCACACTGACACCTGGTCGTAGAAACAAGTTCATTGACTGTCAAAGCGCCATAGTCCGCATTGTGGTACTTCCGATTATGGATGTGAAGCCCCGGTGGAACTCTACACTGAAGTTTGGTGAGTGCGCCTTCCGATTACGGGAATTCACATGCTAGTCAGTTCAAAATCCGACATACAGTGACCACCGGTGACTCTTCACAACACAAGATGTATGGACCATTGTGAAGTATGTCATGGAAGCGTTGAGGCCATTCTGATATTGGACTCTGTGGATGTCGAAGAGGCCTACAGTCACATTGCATCATGTTATCACGGTGTACAATGACACGTTGTATCACATGGATGGCGTGATGCGAGCTTCGGCCAAGAAAAAAACTCAATGGAAGGAAGACTTCTTCTTCGCCGTGAAGTTAGCTCGACAAATGCTGTTTAAATATTACGCTGAAGTGACTCCATCGACAGGCGTGCTGGTCATTTCTGAACATATCCTCGATGCTTTCCGGAAGGTGCGATCAGTTAGAAGGTGGGACACAAGAATGGATATCAATCCTGAGAACGAGACATCCAATACAACGCAATATCAAGAGGCCTTTCTGTGGTATCTGGAGAATGAATGCTGTGCCAAACATCGACGTGTGCTGGTCGATAAACTGGAAAGCTCACCGAGCAGCAATCCCATCCCCTGTGCAACAGCTTCAGGATCCTGTCGATCATCCTTTCATCAATATGATTTGTTCAGCGATGATGACGAATACTTAACGCCAAACAATGTGGCTGAGATCACACCTTGAGGAAGTGATCGCACACCCCGCTGATTGTCCGCTGCAAGGCAGTAATTGAATTCGCCACCTGAAGCACAACAGAACCGGAGGCAAATTAATCCAAATCTCAATGATTACAACTCCGACACAATGGACATTAGCAGTACATTTTGGTTACCAGGCCTACCTGATTGGTCGCGCCAACAAGAGGAAATGCACTCCAAGTACGCCGAACTCTCCAATGTGGCATGCGACATATTCTCTATCATACCACATGATTTCAGAGTGGAGGCCAGTGTTTCCCTTGGCTGAGATGTTATAGGCTGGAGGCAGTCAAAGACCACAGGCAGGACGCTTCATGAAAAAGTGGTCGCATGGGAGTTTGCTCGAGCCAATCATGGGATGTTGGCAGGCGCTGAACCATTATTGCATACAATGAACACAGAAAGCGACTCGGAAATGAAGAAAGAGGAGGAAGAAAGGCAATCGCACAGAATGCCCAAGGTTCACAACTTTCTGGAGATGTGGCAGGGTAGCCAAACCCCACGTGCTACCAAGAAGGAATCTCGCGCTCAATACAAGCAGATGACCGCCATGGGATACATTTCGGACATGGAAGGGATCTTCACAGCACCCTTGTCACCCTTTCAACATGATGTTTTGGCTGCATTTGAATTGTGAGAAAGATCTCCTTTGCCACCACCTGTGTCTGCGAATAACCTCCCTGGAGGACGAACTCAAATATTAAATGATTGCCGAATCCGGAGAATCAACCGTCATCTAGTCGAAAGTGATGAGGATTGTGCACATGAAAACATCTCGGACACTGATGATTGGCTTAACTGGAATGGGGACTTAAATAATGCAAATGACAGCGGAGATGGTTGCACAGCGAATGTTGAATCAGACATCGAGCAAGTCATTAGCATCGAGGATGCGGAATGTCCAGATCAGCGCGATGTGAGTGCCACGCCAATTGTTGCCCGATTGATTCGGCCTGCACAGAGGTCACATAGACAGGCTCAAATGGTGTTGATGACGGTCAAAGCAATTGAAACGAGGAGGAATAAGGGAGCGAAGAATAAGTAGGACAGAATGTGTCAATGGTTCATCAGCTTCTCTATGTATTCTGACCGAGAGTTTTAGTCAGAGATATATTATGGGCAAATGGTGAGCAGTAGCTTGTAAATATCGGTTGATGAACAGATGTCTAGCAGGCGCAATGAAGCACTTGGCAAGACAAATAAATTTTAGTTGTGTGAGAGCGAACAGTGCAAGAATGTTACTGCGCTCGGCTTTGCCACAGGGCCAAGTTTCAATCTGTCAGAAAGACCACCAATATGTTCAAATCATGATGAAAACTATTAACAATGGCAGCAGATGTTGAATGGACAATACATTTAAATGAACGTCAACGAAGCGTCAATGATTTGTAGCATTGTAAGTAAGTTAATTAAACAGTGATTTGGTCGCTGTTATGCATAACCGATGTAATCGCAGCTTATCCAGGCGAAAGAGACAGCGACACGGTCACCGCCCCATTCTGAGAATGGACCTCAATGGACCGTCAACGATTTGTAGCTATGCATCTTGTGTAAATATATGTTCCGATTGGTTGAAGACATCCATTTATTTGATACTGGCAGCCTTTACTGCGAAAAACTACAGCGACATGATCCCTTCCGCATCCTGAGAATGAGTGTCAACAGAGCGTCAACAATTTTCAGCTTTGCATCTTGGGTAATGTATGTTCCAATTGGTTGCAAATATCAATTTACCAGATATTGGCAGCCTTTACTGGGAAAAACTACAGTGACATGCTCCTTGCAACATCCTGAGAATGAGCATCATCAGAGCGTCAGTGATTGTTAGCTTCGCATCTTCCGTACTTTATGTGCTGATTGGTTGGAGAAACCCATTTATCAGATATTGGCAGCCTGTACTGGGGAAAACTACAGCGACTTGCTCCCTGCCGCATCATGAGCATGAGCGTCAACGGAGCATCAACAATGTTTAGCTTCCCATCTGGGGTAATTTATGTTCCGATTGGTTGCAGACATCCATTTATGTAATATTGGCAGCCTTCACTGGCAAAAACACCAGCGACATGCTAACTGCCGCATCCTGAAAATGAGCGTCAACAGAGCGTCAACAGTTTTAGTTCTTGCATATTTGGTAATCAAGGCATCCCACTGATCTTCGCATTCCTAAAGGAATTATTGACCGCCCTGATAGGCAAAAATACAATATATCAAAGGTAAAACACCGATTCCAAATTAATTGATATTGCAAGCTGCAATGCACGCAAAAACATACTATTGGTTGTCGAAAACGAGATTTTGATAAGATATTATTATGATACTCCAAAGATAGGAGCCTTATATGAAAGTATGGATGAACCCACCGGACGACCAGCTGAAAACCCGCCCAAATCAGAACTTGTTGGGTGTTCACCAACGAACGGGACCCGAGTTGACAGTTCGCGTTTCTTGACAACACGGATGGCCAAATTTGCAACGGTTCTGTTTGGACCCCGACCTGGACCCGAAGTGACGGTCCGGAACAATTGTCAACAGTTGGAGTGCACTCCTCATCACAGTCTACTGGATGACGGTTGATCCTTCTGATTTGGAGGATATTTAATATTTGAGTTCGTCCTTCAGGGAGGTCCATTGCAGACAATGGTGGTGGCAGAGGTGATCTTTCTGACAATTTAAATGCAGTCGCACCATCATGTTGAAAGAGTGACCAGGATGCTTTGACGATCTCTTCAATGTCTGAAATGTATCTTACGACGGTAATCTGCCTGTTTTATGCACGAGATTTGTTCTGTGTAGCACATAGGTTTTGGCTGCCCTGTCACATCTCCAAAATGTCATGGATCTTGACCTTTCTGTGCAATTTTCATTCCTCCACCACTTGCTTCATTTCCGAGTCGTTTTGTGTGATGATCGCATCCAATGCCGGGCCATCGCCTTGCCAAATCCCAATATTGGCTGAAGCTATCTGCCTTACGACGCCTTTTTTGCAAAGGGCCTCGCCTGTGGTTATTGACTGCCTCCAGCCATTAACATCTCGCCAATACGAAAAATTGGCCTGCGCTCCGTCACCATGTGGTATGATAGAAAATATGCTGCTTGCCACATTTGAGTGATCATCGTACTTTGAGTGGATTGTCTCTTGTTGGCGCAAACAGTTAGTTATGTCCGGTAACCAGAATGTACTGCTAATCACCATTGGGTCGGAGTGGTAACCATTGGGATTAGGCTTAATTTGCCCCCAGTCCTTTGGTGCTTTAGGCGGCGCATTGCAATAGAGCCTAGTGGCGGTCTGTAAGTGTGCTGCGCAATTGCTTTGTCCGGGTGTCGTTTCAGCCACGTTGTTAGGCATCACGTATTTGTCAGCATCGCTGCACACATCATATGGATCAAAGGGTGATTGACAGGATCCTAGAGTCGTTACGGAGGGGACGAAATTGCTGCTTGGTATGCTTCCAGTTATATTGACTGGCACACGTCGATGTTTGGCACAGTATTCATCCTCCACATACTGCAGAAAGGCCGATAGGTATTGGGTAGTATAGGATTGATATGCATTCCCTTGTCCAACTTCCGGCACGATTGCAACTTCCAGAAACCATCAAAGCTATGTGGCGAAATGTGAACTATACCCGTCGATGGAGTCACTTCAGTGTGATATTTGGACAGCTTTTGTCAAGCTAATTTCATGGTGAAGAACAAGTCTTCCTTCCATTGATTGCTTTTATTAGCCAAAGCTCGCATAACGCCATCCATATGATGAAACATGTCATTGTAGACTGTGATAACATGATGCAATGAGACTGAATGCCTCTTTGACATCCACAGGGTCCAAAATCAGAATGGCCTCAATGCTTACATGACGTAGTTCACAATGGTCCATTCATCCTGTGCTGTGGAGAGTGGCCGGTAATCACTGTATTTTGGATTGGGGAGCCACTCACGTGTGATTTCTCATGATTGGTAGGCACGGTCAAGCCACCCCAGTGTCGAGTTCCAACCTGTCTTCACATCCATAGTGGGTAGTACTGCGATGATGACTTTAGCTTTGTGACAGTCAATGAACTCGTTTCGATGACCCGGTGTCAGTGTAATAAATACAGCAAGCATTCTCGGCAATATTGAGGTCAGTTTCAGGACTTTCAAAATGTCATGAAATACGTACTTTCTCAATGATCATTGCTAAACCTGGTCTCATGGCCGACACCATATTGATTCTAGCATTGCCTTCTTTTCGAACTGTTTGACTCTGCCCAATGTCAATGGTTTCGTTCTCTCCAAATTGCTAATCGCACTCATGGGCTTCCCATGACTTGGTGCGGCCTTTTTCACCAAGACTGCTCATGAATGCACCCAAAGCCAGCTGTATGATGTGCGCCATGCATGGAAGGTGGTTCCTCAATGCAGGTCACTCGATTCCGGAGGTCTCAAGTGTTGATTGCAGCTGGCATGTCATTGAGTAATTTGAGGAAGCATTATCAGTCGAAATTCGATGCAAACAGACATCGGTAGGCTCAAAATGATCAAGCTGCTCCTTCAATAGTACGGCTAGCCTTGCTCTAGTTTGTTGGCCCTTCACCTATCATCCTTAATTGGCTTGGAAAACGGGAAAAGAATAGGCAAGCAACCTCATCGAAAGCGAGTTGAACTTCATCCAATGCCCAATCTCGATTCATATAGTATGCTATAACCGACATTATGGCTAGTTTGTTCGTTGGCTTCCATCCGTCCAATGAGAAACTGACTTCATTTTGTGACGGCAATTGCTTTGTAATTGCATCCATTGTCAGTGCATCTTCCCTTGGGCAAATGATGCTAAGGGTCGAAGCGGAAGGGAGCACTCGTTCAATTAGCAATGCTACTGAAGACCGTCGTAGCTCGAGATTTGATATAGCGTTCCATGCAATATGAGGTGAAACAACTTCTAACATGAGGTAACGATTCCACGTGTCTTGGTGAAATTGGAAGATTCAAAGTCCTCAGGTACCAGTTTGGACCATTGTGTCTGTCATTTCGGTCAAGATGATTTAACTTGGATGTCAATTATGAATTTACTCAGGGGACATACAATTGAATTCCCTCGCCTTCCTTGCATCTTGAGAATGGCCCAAGCTGTTTCATTGACCGTCGAACTACTCAATTCAGTAACCTCAGTTTCTGATAATTGGTTCAATTTTGCAATGTGAGTATTTGACAGCAAGTGTTTAGTCATTGAGCTGGTCCCATGTTCTGATGGATGGCAAAGAACTTGATGACAAACGATACATATGATTTCGGGGCAGCCGATCTCCTCAATTCTGCAGTGCAAATAAAATTGCGATGATGACTCATGCCAAGAATTCTTCCGAGAAATTGGACGTTTCGGGCCTATATTTATAGAAGCACACCAAGCATCGAAGATGAACTGGAAAGGAAGTTCACTCAAG
>Ga0307515_10007201_pt1 | contig 22048 bp, 26 predicted proteins | sample 17_EM_MG_FD_194513 | JGI IMG/M metagenome (GOLD analysis project Ga0307515, IMG submission 194513) | Populus trichocarpa ectomycorrhiza microbial communities from riparian zone in the Pacific Northwest, United States - 17_EM | ecosystem: Host-associated > Plants > Roots > Unclassified | place...
CTCGTGGTTTCCTTGTTCTCCCTACGCGCCATTACGACGCTGGATGAGTGAAATGAACGTCTCGTTGTAGTGGTTACGGTGGCCAGAGAGGACCGGCACCGTAGAGCAGTGGAGGCCATTGCGCGTTAAATGTGCACGCGTCCTGGAAATATTAGCGGATGAAGGGATTGAGGTGGAAGGACCGGAACGTCACACCGGGTCACGCACCGGGGACCGTTTCCGAGACCTTTATTGGAGATCGCCATCGATCATCCCACTGCCGCCGCGACTGTTCCGCGTGCGATCTTACCGATATCCCTCGAGATAATTATGGTTGTGAGTGCTGTGGCTCTCACTACCAGCATGGCTCAAAAGTTTAGGTTCGTTTCCTTAGAGACTACTGTTATCAATCAAAGCAGATCTCGAGAACGTTACCGATCTCCTACCCGGAGACGACTTTGAGTACTGCTTCGAGGTTTGTACCCTCCCGCAACATTCTACCGCGTTCTGCTCACAGCTCGAACCTCCTAAGGTCAAATGCACACAATGTAACGAAGTCCACCCGAAGATGATTAAGATCAACCGCGTGGACGAATATGAGGTTGCGGGTGGCAAAGGCGGTATGGCCAATTTCGTGTGGAAATGCGGCCTATGTAGGCGGGAAGCGAGCGCCAGGTTCGAGTCCCCTCCCCAGACATACTCGGCGGAGAACGGGCAGTTTGCGCCATTTGTTACCCTGGATTGCAGGAACCTAGAATTTGTGGGATTTGATCCAACGGTTTGTCGGCCCTTGTAGACTGATGACTTGGTTCTGATTTTCTGCGTGTAGGGTACATGGGGGTGCATCGGCGTTGATTCAGGGACCGTGTTTCAAGATGTCGACCTGAGTGAAGGTGAATGGGTGGATTACGACGAGAAGGTTAGCCGTTCGCCATCTACTCGCTTCTTTTGAGAAGCCAGTTGGTTGACTGCATTTCCAGTCAGCGCTGCCGGTTGGTGTTTCCAACGTGGAGGGAGAGTGGGCTAGAGCATCGAGTTAATTGCGTTACAAGCATAATCGGAGGCCAGAGTCTATGTAACAGTAGTCCCGTTTACAATACAACAAGGAATAGCATATCGCAGCAAGTTTGTAAAATATCAGCAACATGCGGCAGAGGATATCCTCAAATACAGTCATCTTGGGCCACCCTTCCCGTGGATCACCTCCCGTTTCCACTTGCGGAGATCGTCATCCTCGTCTGGATTGAAGACCGAAGCGGTTTTTTCACCGGCCTTTTTTACAGCATCTTTACCCGCCTGGATCACAGAGGCCTCTTTCTTTTTAGCCTTTTTCAAGTGTTCGACGCCCCACAGAGCAACCTCGGCCTTGCCATACTTGACCTTGTGCATATCAACACCGCGTTCGTTCAGGGTGTTGCAAAATAGATGAAAATGCTGTGAGGTGGAACTCGGTTAGGTTGGATGGAACGTTTCTCGGATCAACCAACGACTGACGTCGATAGATGTTCTAAGGGGAAAAGTCAATGTTGGTTAGAGCACGACCCCTACAGGGAGGCAGCCTACCTGTAGTGACCGGAGAGAGGGGATAACGTGTGGATAACTCCTCGTTTGACACTGACCAGACCCGCTGAGCTGACGAGCCCGCCACTCAGGAACGAAGAGTGCTGGAACGTCCCCGGCTCTGGCACCTTCGTGTAAGAAGGGCGCTCTCTGTGGTGATTGCTAATCGTTGTCTACCTTTTATCCCAATGAAAATATTGACTTGGCGGCGTCAGCGCCTTCAATACGAATGCGACTGGTTGTCTCACAGTTATTGTCCTTCAGCAGTGAGGGGGGTCACCGTCAGCATTCGACCGACTCTACGACATGCTCACACACCGAAACGTATATCCAGGTATTTCTCCTGACCGTCTTCTTTAGCAACTTGTCCGTCAATCCCTTAAGAGTGAGATTCCTCTTGACCGCTCTCTGTAGCCAGTTACCCGACTCGGTGCCAGAGATGTAATGCGTGGCTGCATTGGGGCTGTCTGACGATTCACCAGGCGCCACACTTATCGACGACAGGGAGCCAGAGGAGCCAAAACTTGTCCTCGGCCGCAGGTCTGGTCGACCAGGGTGTTCTTCACGAACGATCCCTCGGCCATGACCAGCATCCTTCCAGTGGCCCGCAGTGGTATCGACCAGTTGGCCGGTTCTCTCCCAGCGGAGCTTCCCGTCGGCGTCAACCTTGACGAGATAATTTAGCCCTACTCAGAGGTGAGAGGTCGCCTCGGCCGAACAAGCCATGACCCACGTTGCTCTGGGGAGAGATATCTAGGACAGCCGCATCAAAAACGGATGGCGTGACATAACGGTCGGATCTCACTCACATAATTCTCTTCGCGATGAGGTCCAGCGGTGCGCTCGTTAACGTCGTGAGCGGCGGAGATAAAACGGAACTGCACCTCTTTCTCAAGTCGTTCGCGCGGACATTCTGGGAGTGATAGGTCCTTTCCGCCCCCGTGATCGAGCCTGGATTGATGAGAGTCAATCACCCGTACACGGATGACAGCGTAGACAAGTGGCACCATTGGAAGAAATTCTCAAGCGTTTCTTCGGCCTGCCACCGACGGTGATAGTACTGCCAGGAGAAGCGCGGATCAGTCGCATGCTGTTCCCGAGTTTCACCAGCGCTCACAAACCTTGACTACAAGCGTTGTGTGAGCATCCCGCGGACGGCGAAGTTGGAGGAATACACTCAACGGTTGGAGCCATAGCGATGTTTTCTATTAGCATTCAGCTTTCCATGCAGTGGGGTAGTATTCACGGGGAAAGGTAGATACCCGTCAATCAATTCTAGCCAATGCTGGGTTTCCAGTTGTTTTCTGATTGCGCCCTCTTCGTCCGAAATACCAGAATGTTGGAATGGCTTGTTGCCATCGTGCAGACGGGCGGCGAGGAGGGTGGCCCTCCTCCATCTCGACCTGGCATCGTTTTTACCAGCGTCAGCGCCATCCCTTCCCAGCTAGAGTTTATTTTTGTATTTTTTAGTTTGATGAGAAATAGAATTTCACGGACACCGTACCCGCAATCTGGCGTGTAGCGAGACATCGAGCCACCGAGAGGCTGGACTGAGAAACTTGTCCCTTGACCTTCGCCTCCACGCTCTCTGGATACGGATCGCCGCCCTTTCCCGTATCTCTGCCTCTCGTGGGTGCAGTTCATCGTCGACGGTGCCCTGGCGTCGTTTCAGGTGAGCCTTGGCTTTCAGTTCGGTTGCGGAGGATGCCATGATGGAGCTGACTGCGCTATTGCTTCCGACCGCTTCTACGGTGATCTGATGACTTGATGATCCCAAGTCCGACCGCCGCTTGTCACATAGCGGTTAGGCAAACAAAGCCGCCGTTCGTGTCAGAAACGGCCATACCACTCTTTCTTTTTGGCCGGCCAGCCCCGCCATTTTGAATGCTGCTGGCACTATCTGTTGTCTTATCCAGCACACACCGTGACTCCAACCACTCCCACCCACTCTAAAAACTTCCGTAAGTCGTTCCTGTTGTCAACCACACCCCTTCCACCAGCTCATCACTCTTTTCTTCATAAAACAGTCCAGGGCTCCCCAAAACTACTCCTACTCCTACCTCACCAGACTCACAATGCGACTTGTCGAGTCCTCGGATGCGCGGTTGGCGCTGATAAACTCCCTCGCACGCAGTCGCAATCAAAAGTTGGCAAACGCCGCGGGTGCCTTGCGAAAGGCTCAACGGAAGAACAAGGCAGTCCGGAGACAGTCGCCTCAACTCGACCCAGATTCGGTCGACTATAGCCGCCCACAAGCCGGCTGGCGGGCTTTCACAAAAGATCATGTTTTTTGGTCGGAGGAGAGAACCGACAGGTGTTCTGATAATTGGTTGTTCCGCCGGCAAGCTCTCGGGACCCGAGACTCGTCGCCCACACCATCACTCACCGACGATCTCTCCGAGTGTTCATCGTGTTGCGACTCCGATTCACCTTCAGACTTGACCCTGATGACACCACCCCCACTGTTGCTGTTGCCAGAGCCGGAGCCGGAGCCTGTACTTGTGAAAGAGGAGGAGGACAAACTGTTTGATATGTACATTAACATGGACCTGTGTGCCCCTTAGCTTCTTGCGTCTCATTTTTCATTTTCCTACTTTTTTTCGCCTATGTTTGCTCCCCCGCTCTGTTCTTATCCTATACCCGTCGTAGCTAGCTATCGAATATTCTTAGGTATTTTCGTAGAATAATGGAAACTCTCAGTGTTGTTCAGCCACCAGACGCAAACAGACGCAAACAACCGGGTCTGAGCTGTCGCCTCAACTGGACAACAACCGGCGACGAACTTAGTCGTTCCATCTCCTCCTCGCGTTCCCCGTCGTCCATCTCTTCGCCCACGCTCTCTCTGCAAGATGTCCGACTTTTCCAGCCGTAACGGCGACGTCCTCTCCCAAAATGGCTATGCTAACACCCCCAGTCCCTCTCTCTCTCCTGCCCAAGTCGCAACCGCGTCCCCAGTCATTCGCAAGAAACTTATGGGTTTCGTTGGTTTCTCTAATCTTCCCAACCAAGTTCACAGGAAGAGCGTAAGAAAGGGCTTCCAGTTCACCGCCATGGTCGTCGGTAAGTCCCCTACATCACCCAATCGCCGCGTCAGAAAAATGTCGTGACGTTGTCCTCTCTGACGCCTCAAGGTGAATCCGGCCTGGGGAAATCGACACTCGTCAATACCCTCTTCAATACCGGGCTCTACCAGCCAAAGGAGCCCCTCCCACCCAGCGCTGAGAGACCCAAGACCGTTGCTATTGAGAGCATCAGTGCAGGTTCGTTTTCTATGCGAGTAACGCGGGCCCAACGCGTGGTCACTCAATTGGAACGTGGCAGATATTGAAGAGAACGGTGTTCGCCTCCGTTTGACCGTTGTTGATACCCCGGGTTTCGGTGACTTTGTAAACAACGATGAGAGGTTCGCGTCTTGTTCCCCCCTTCCCAACCGTCCCCTGACACGTCCCTAGTTGGCGACCAATCGTCGAGGACATCGAATCGCGATTCGACCAATATTTGGAATACGAGAACAAGGTCAACCGTCAAAAAGTTGTCGACAACCGTGTCCATGCCTGCCTGTACTTCATGCAGCCGACGGGTCACTCGTGAGCTTCTACTTCATTGATTGCTTTCATGTATACTGATCGTCCTTAAGTCTCCGACCCATTGATATTGAGTTCATGTCTCGTCTGCATACACGCGTCAACCTCATTCCCGTGATCGCTAAAGCTGATACGATGACTGATGAGGAAATTGCCGACTTCAAGACCCGAGTTAGTTCGCCTCATGCTAACTTCCGGGCAAGCATGCTGAAATTTTAATAGGTTCTCGCCGATATCCACTTCCACAATATTCAGATTTTCCAGGCCCCCACATACGAGAACGAGGACGAGGAGTCCCTGGCCGAGGCTGAGGAGATTGCCACCAAGATTCCCTTTGCCGTTGTTGGCTCGGATAAGATTGTGACGACTTCTGATGGCCGTCAAGTTCGTGGCCGTGACTACCCTTGGGGTGTTGTTGAGGTCGATAACGAGGAGCACTGCGATTTCGTCAAGCTCCGCCAGATGCTCATCCGCACTTACATGGAGGAGCTTAGGGAGTACACCAACGACGTCCTTTACGAGAACTGGCGGACGGAGAAGCTCCTGAGCATGGGTGTTGTTCAGGACTCCACCGTCTTCAAGGAGATCAACCCTGCCGTTAGGAACCACGAAGAGCGTGTCATGCATGAAGCCAAGCTTGCGAAGATGGAAGCAGAGATGAAGATGGTCTTCCAGCAAAAGGTCGCCGAAAAGGAGGCCAAGTTGAAGCAGTCGGAAGAGGAACTCTATGCTCGTCACAAAGAGATGAAGGAAGCCCTTGATAAGCAGAGGTCTGATCTGGACGAGAAGAGGAGGAGGATCGAAAGTGGCAGGCCATTGACCCCAGAAGGCAAATCAAGCGTAGGTTCTTTCATTCTATCTCACGACCCCTGGTTGACGAACTGCAGCAGACTGGAAGGAAGAAGGGCTTCCTTCGCACCTAATCTGTGCCCCCTGCAATGGATACTGTTGGTTAGGATTTTATGCTTCCTTAGTGGCCGACCTGTTTATTTCCTTTTCCTCTTACTCCTCATTTAGTTTCATATATCGTACGTTTGTTTCTCCGTTGGCTTCAACCCTCCAAGTCACTCGTTTAGTCGGATTTTTCCTTTACTTTTCGCGTTTTCTTCGCTCTTCTCCATGGCCCTTGTTCCGCGACTCTTTCTACTGGAGTGCCGTCGTCATAGTTAACGGTTCCACCGCCCTACCTGTTTCTAACCGATTCCCGATGCCACTTCATACACACCTCGATACCAAACCCACGTGGTGATAAACAAACTTTGACGCCTGATCGCCAAAGCCACTTGAGATCTCTCACTCCCCTTGAACGTAAAGATATGGCCGACGTGCAAGCAGTCGAGGAGGCCCTCGCAGTCTTCAGCCGCGCTCCAGACAAGGAACAGCTCGGGAGAGCAAATCGTTGGCTCCAGGATTTTCAGCACTCCGTAAATACGACTTTCTCCTTGTGTGCCGCCTGACTTCCAAAGGTCTAACGACATCCTCTTATCTGTCCGTTCTGATTCACGCAAGTCAAATGCCTGGTCGATATGTAACGATCTGCTCACAGCACCAGAATCGACGCCTGCGGCAAAGCTTTTCGCTGCTCAAACGTTCAGGACAAAGGTAACTGCCAAACGCCACACCCTCATCCACCCAGCCCGGACAGAACTCACTCTTGCTCTTTGTTGCCCCCCGTTTCGGCATATAGATCACGTATGATTTGAATCAAGTCGCCCCAGAACACCTCCCTGCGTTGCGGACTACCCTCATAGGAGCGCTGAATCTTTACCATGCCGGGCCGAGGACGATCATCGTGCAGCTTTGTTTGGCTCTATCGGGCTTGGCAATGCAGTTACCGTCGTGGGGGAGTTGTGTTCAAGATATGATTGAAGCCTTCGGACGAAACCCTGCCAGCGTACCTGCCCTATTGCAGTTTTTGACCGTGCTCCCTGAAGAGATCAATGGGAACTTCAGGATCCCCATAACGGTTAGTCTTTGTGTTTCTCCAGCGATCAGGTTGTCTCGGTGGATTGCTGATTGACGCTTTTTTGGGTTACCGCAAATAAATTTCCGGCTTATAGGATGAAGACTACAAGGCGAGGGCTGCAAGCATTCTGACGGCGAATAGCCAGGCAGTTTTAGATGTGCTTACGATGTATATCACAGCCCCAGGTGCGCATATATGGCGTTGTGCGTGCACCCTATATGCTGAACCATCGATATCCAGGTGTTACCATGATTGTGCAGGCGGAGATCTTCCGGTGTCTCAGCAGTTGGCTATCCGCCGGCGAAATCGGTGCTTCCTCGCTCGCCTCGACACCACTTCTTGGATACGCCTTCGAGGCTCTCGCATCTGACGATCTCTTCGACGTCGCGGTCAACGTCATCTGCGATACTATCCACGAGACGCAAGAAGTCGAGGACAATCAAGAGGTTATCGGATCGATCACCCCCCAGGTCATCGCACTCGAACCCCTCCTTACCACGTGGACGGAGGACTCTGATAAGATTCGCGGTCTCGCTCGAATTTTTGCTGAGGCGGGCGAGACGTACCGTGGTCTAATCTTGCACCACACCGAGACGTTTTTCCCGCTCGTCAAGGCGATTGGACATTGTTCGGCGCATCCTGATCTTGACGTCGTTCCCATCACATTCCCCTTCTGGATGCGTCTTGCGCAGAGCATCGGCAAGAAACCCTCCGTCTCAACGCTGTTCCACGATGCCTATCAATCCCTCATGAGCATTGTCATCCGACACCTCCATTTCCCGACGACTGCTGTCAGCCAAACGAGCCAAGAAGCAGAGAATTTCCGACATTTCAGGCACGTCATGGGTGATACGCTCAAGGACTGTTGTGTCGTACTTGGGACGGATGCCTGCCTGATGACCGCCTATGGGTTGGTAACCAATGCACTTTCCCGTGACCCATCTACGATTTCCTGGCAAGAAGTTGAGGCGCCATTGTTCTCGATGCGTTCTATGGGAGCGGAGATGGATCCTGACGACGAAAAGGTCGTGCCAAAGATAATGGAGCTCATCCCCAACCTTCCGAATCACCCACGTATCCAATATGCGACCCTACTTCTGATCGCGAGGTACACCGAATGGACGAGCAGGCACCCGGATTACCTCCCCACGCAGCTGCAATATGTGTCTGCTGGATTCAACAGCCCGGAGGAAGACGTCCAGATGGCTGCCGGCCAGGCACTGAAGTATCTGTGCCAGGATTGTAAAATGGTCAGGTTATCAAGTCTCCAACTTAGACCACCCGTTGATACCTCCTCTTATAGCATCTGGAGACGTTCCTCCCACAGTTACACACTTTTGTTTCCTCCAAGGGACTTAAGTTGGCACCGGAAGAGCGAGTGCAGGTATACGAAGCGATTGGTTATGTCATCTCCGCTATGAGCATGGAACAAGCCGCCAGCTCGTTACGAACGTTCGCATTGGACATTTTGACATCGATTCATTCGGCTTCGGTTCAGCCAACGGAGGTGTCCAAAGGACAATTCAAGCAGCTATGCAGTACGTGGTCCCTGCAATTTCCATGCAAGTGTACGAACTCACGGTTTTCGAAGATTCACTGGAATGTCTGGAAACCATGCTTTCTGTGGTCAGGACTTTCGGTGACGACCTTCCTGCAGCGTGCCAGACGACATGCCAAGAGGCTTGGGGTTGCTTGGACCTCTTCATCGGAAAGTATGGCTCGGACTACGATGCTTCTGACCGCGTTACGAGGCTCATCCGACATGGGCTGACGTTCTTCGGATCGGCTGCTCTCCCTGTTGCCCCCGCCGTGGTTTCAAGGATGACATCGTCGTTCGAGACTACCGGTAATCCCGGATATGTGTGGATTATCGGGAAGATTGTCAGCGAGTTTGGAAACGAGGAAGACCCCAACCTGAGGGCTGCATTCAAGGAATCGTATGACCGAGTATCTGTGAAGGTACTTTCGTCGTTGCAAGAAAAATCCCCTGCCGCAATCCCAGACGGTAAGTAAAAACTGTTCGAGGGGAAGTTCGTTGCCACTCACTGACAATCATGGCTAGTTCTCGAGGACTACATGCACATGCTCATACATGCCCTGGATTATGCACCGGATGCGTTCTTCGATTCGCCCGAGTCGTTTTCTATTGGGTTCAAAGCTGCAATGACAGGTCTTACGCTCATCCAGACAGACCTCATCTTCGCCTCCTTGGATCTTATCCGGCTCGTGCTCACTCACGATTCCATCATCCCCCTGCCTGCGGACAAACCGATACCTCCCAAATTCCCCATTTACGCATCTCGAATCCAGCAGGTCGTTGAAAAAGAGGGCTACGAATTAATTGGCTACCTGCTGTCGGGACTTACGGGGGATTTCCCTGAAGATTCGTCGTCGAATGTGATCACGATATTCAGGAACATAGCGGTCGTTTGGCCAGAGCAGTTGCTCTCGTGGTTGCCCTCGGTGTTGCAACAGTTGAACCCCACCACTGTTACGGACGAGGCAAAGGCAAAATTCCTGGCAGAGGCAACTAGGTCTGTGCTTTTCTTCTCTCGTGGAGTTACAACTCCGGTCTCTCATGCGTCCGTCCAGCACTATCAACGGGAAACAATGGGATAAGATCAAGTATGCAATTCTGGGGTTGCATCGACAGTCCCTAAAGGCGAGGGAACGTCGGCGAACTGCGTTTGAACGTCGCTAAAGAGGTAAACAAGTACATAGTGCGTAGACAGCACGACCGGGATATTGTAAGTACAGTTGGTAAGTATAATTAGCGCCCAATGTATTAGACCAATCAGAGCGAGTATCGGAACGACTCGCACGTGCAATCTCAGCCTTCGTCCTCCTGCTCCCGCACTTCCATACACCTTTCTCTATCCGCCGTCATGTTCCGCTTCTCAAACACGCTCGTGGCTGGCGGTAAGTTCGTTGCGCAATGGTTTTGGGATTTTGTGGTTCAGTTTCGGCTTGTATCTAGCTGGTCGCAGGGCGTTTTCCCAGTCTACCGCCAGATGGTCATACGAATCGACCATCAAAAACCTCCGGCTGCGCAAGGACTCAAAGGTCCTGTGTCAGGGCTTCACCGGTAAAACCGTCAGTCGCACTTCAACAACTCCGGACGTGAAAGCACAATACTCATTCGCGCTGTTGGTTCCGCTTGTTGCGGGAAACACAGGCTACGTTCCACATCAAGGAGGCGTTAGCGTACGGAACGCACATGGTCGGAGGTGTTTCGCCCAAGAAGGCCGGAACGACCCACCTTGGTTTACCTGTGTTTGGGTCGGTGAAGGAGGTGAGTGAATTGTCACCAGCGGTTGTGCTTTGGGGGTTGTGTGGACTAATAAGTCCGTGCGCATTGGCGTCCGGTTTCGTTCTCGTGTAGGCTGTCGAGAAGACTCAACCTGACGCGACTGTGATTTATGTCCCGCCACCGGCGGCTGCTGACGCCATCATCGAAGCCATCGACAACGAGATTCCGTTGATTGTTTGCATTACTGAGGGTATCCCTCAAGCTGACGAGATCAGGGTACGAGAGCGCTACAGTTCTTGGACTGTGTGGTTGACTTACCCACTTACTTCAGGTTTCCAACGCGCTCAAGAACCAGACAAAGTCGCGTCTTGTCGGTCCTAACTGTCCCGGGATTATTAACCCCGAGGGATGCAAGATTGGTATCCAACCGGGACATATCCATAAGCCCGGAAAGATCGGTGTGTTTCATCCCTTCGTTTTGTGTGCCACGACGCACTGGTGACTGATATTGTCTTCCCCCTCACAGGCATTGTCTCTCGTTCAGGAACTCTGACCTATGAAGCTGTCGCACAAACGACTGACGTCGGATTAGGCCAGTCACTATGCGTCGGTATCGGAGGTGACCCCTTCCCCGGAACGAAGCACATCGATGTCGTCAAGTTGTTCCTCGAGGACGATAAGACCGAAGGTCGGTTTCTCGAGCCTCGAGCCTCAAATAACAACGTTGAACTTTTGGCTCGCTTAGGCATCGTTCTGATTGGTGAGATCGGTGGTAGCATGGAGGAGGATGCTGCCGAGTACTTGGAGAAGTACAACAAGACGCGAAAAAACCCAAAACCGGTCGTCGCCTTCATCGCCGGCCGCACCGCCCCTCCAGGTAGGCGTATGGGACATGCCGGCGCGATTATTTCCGGTGGAAAGGGTACGGAACACTTCCTTTATCAACTCCCCTTGGGGAAGGGATGCTGATTATCGTGATCAGGCGCTGCTAAGGACAAAGTTGCTGCTCTTGAAAGAGCCGGTGTCATTGTCACGGACAGCCCAGCTAAGATCGGAGAAGTGATGCTCAAGGTAGTGTGGTATCTCACCGGTTCGGATGAGGTTCTGAAATCCTCTATTCACAGGCAATGAAGGATGCTGGGTTAGTATGAGCGACTAGGCCGTAGGGTGGAGCATACTTTTGATAGCATAGACGGCTTACATAAATTTATTTCTTTCATACCCACAATCACCGACTGCACAATGCCACCTTCAGAAGAGTTTAATGCAGCGGCATCTTACTTGTCCAACGCATCTTCGCTCTCGCAGGTACCGGCCACGATAAGACTGGAGGTCCTCAGCCGTTCGCTGTGTCTCACGAAAAGCAGCAATTTCTGACCACGTCGTGTTATCTCCCTCAACAGTTGTATGGGCTGTTCAAGTTTGTGAACGTCTCGCACACGCCCAACACTCCGAAGCCGGGGATATTTGATTTTACCGGAAAGGCGAAGTGGGATTCTTGGAAAGAGGTAGGAACGAGGTACTCGACTCAATCCGATCCAGACGGTGCAGCGCAAGCGCAATACTTGGAAATTGCTAAATCGCTGGGGTGGAAGCCCGGTGTAACTGCTGAAGGTGGTTCGCTCGGTCACGATACGGATGGTGAGAGAGAAAGCACCAAGGGAGGCGTGACCGGTATGGGTGTGTTCGTCAGTACGATGAGCGCACCCAAAGATGATGACTTGGGCACTATTCACGGGCTGGCGATTGCTGGAGATGCCCAAAAGTTGGAGAAGATGCTAATAATTGAACCGTCCTTGGATCTCAACCGGAAGGACGAGTATGTGAGTGCTTTCATTGTATATTCACCACGAGTTCGAGACTGAAAGTCGAATTCGGCCAGGGATACACTGTTCTACACCTAGCTTGCGACAGAGGAAACTTGGCGATTGTCGAGCTTCTCCTAAAGCATGGGGTAGACCGGACACTCAAGGTGGGTTGCCCACTCGTGTGCGATCTGGGTATATGCACTTAAAGATATCCGGTTCAGGACCCGGATGAGCTGACGGCTCTTGAACTCGCGGAAACGTGTGGTCACGACGAGATTGTGAAGGTACTGAAAGACGGACAGTAGCGGCGGTAGTTCTTCTATTAGGCAAAGCATGTAATAACAATTAACGGTTATGCTCGAGGTTGTGGTTATGAGGGTGGAGGTGGGGATGCGTTTTGTTGGTGCTGCGTTTGAAGGGTGGGTTTGTAATGCCACTTCGAATCCTGCGGTATGACCTTTCCCTATGTTCCCCAGTCAAAGCTTCAACTTCAAACGCATACGACACCTAACCCGTGCATACGGGACATACCTTCGTTAAAAGCTTCACCACGGAATCACTAGGCTGAGCGCCAACACCCAACCAATACTTAATCCTGTCCACGCTCCATTCGACGCTCTTGTGCGGACTTTGGGGTTCGACTCTCGGTCGGTAAATGCCCAGAAGTTCGATAGGTTTCGCGTTCCGTCGTTTCCGCTGGTTGACAGCGACGAGGTGGAAGATTTTGTTATGTCTGACGCCATGTACGGCGAGTCGCAGACGGACGGTCATGAGGGATGGGTTGACCTGGTGTGAGATCACGTGGTGGCGGCATCCGCCCGAGTTGACAAAAATATTGCTTCAAGAGTTGGCTTTCCCCGTCCGTCCCCAGGCCTCGGATTCGCAAACCGTAGGAAGTAGGGGCGGCTTGATACCAGAAGTAAGAAGCAAAAATACAATGTCATTGATTCCTATGGAAGAGGTTGGGGATACAGGTATTATATCTTCTTTGCGCGTCGGGCGGCCGGACGTTTTGCACTTATGTGATCTTAACGTTAGAGAAATCGAGCTCAGGATGGGCAGCCTGGAACTTGGCAAGAGTCTGCAATGGTTCATGGGATTAGCAAAAAACTCTTTGTTGATATCGGTGTGAAGGCAAACCTCTCGCTTCTTTAGTTCGTCCGAGGTTGGTTTTCCGAGTTGCTAAATCCATAATATTATCAGCTCCGTGAAGGCGCGGTGCAGAGGGTAGGCGTACCTTTTGTTGGTTATCGAACTTATTTGGAAAGCGGCGTGAGATACAGGAAGCATGATTGGAGGGTCTAACATACCATCATCTTTTCCACCATTCCCCTGTAAAGTGTGGTGAGTTTGATCGTCATGCGAGAACATCACGGTGTGAATGTATGTACCTGGTTTCACCATCCAAGTCGCTTAACTTGCTGTTTTCTGGGACGATCTTCGTGGTATCGATCTTGGGATGGTGGGTGAGCACGTTCTCCCACCACTCCTGTTTGTTCACTTTCTCCAAGTGGATGTGAACGAGTTCTTGGTCCTCTGTGTCGTGAAAGTTTCACAATTTGTCGAGAGATTTGGAGGGACGCAAAACGAACCAACTGTCCAGGTACTGTCCTCCATCTTTATCTCTTTGCAGAGCTCGCCGTCAAGGATGGGTTCCTTGCCCTTGAGACCCACCGAGAGCTTCTTCTTGAGGATCTTGATGCTCAAGTCTCTCGCACGGGTTCCCTTAGGAATAGGAACCACGATATCAACTTCGCCGAGTTGTTGTTTCCATGTGTAGGGGAGAACTGATCAAGTACGGCTTAGTGGGTAATCGCTACAGTAGATATAATCCTCAATACCTGCTTGTTCTCGCTGTTCCCTCGCTCTATCTTCTCTGTCCTTGATATCGCGCTCTTCTGGGGAGAGTTTGTCGTATTCTTCTGGAGTCATAGTAATGGGGACTGTAGCGGGAAGGTGGTGTAAGAGTGTGAGTGTTGATCACGTGATACGCCGTCACCATCAGGGTGGTCTCTCAAACGCCGACCTCCTCTTCCGCCTAGGACAGTCGCGTGCGGCGATGGCTACACAGGATGTATTTGCTGATATTGAGGTGCGCCACTCGATTCCTCACGGGCTTGAAGGTTTATAATAAGCTCTTGAAATCCCATCCAGACGGTGAAGGCAAACGTGCGATCCAACATTGTCGAACGTCTCAAATCCATAATCAGCGGGCTGAACGACGAGTGCGGGGTGTCCATCTCCAGGACCGGCAAGAAGGGCGAGCTGATTGAGCGCATTACTCGTCAATTCGACTCCTGGAGACTTGCAAAGAACGAAGCGGCCTTCACACGAGCGAAGGGGATTGTAAATAGAGTGACGTGAGTGTGGCCCGCTTTTTTTCTCTCACTCAGCGGTGCGAGGAGTGCATCTCAGATATGGTGTTGGTTCTAGATACGGGAGCTCGAGTTCTGGAGGATTATTCATCATCAACCAAATCCCTCAATCCTCGACCGCTACTTCAAACCATTCCTACAACACCCTCAATTCGGGACCCAGCACGGTAAATCGGCATGTTGGCCCGTACAGAACGACAGGCGGATCCTATCAGAGTTCCAGTCTACCGCAAGCTCCAAAACCTAGTCCGTATATCTTCCCCCGTGGCGATCTCGCCCGATCCGCGTGCTTACCTTACATCTGTGGCTCTCTTATAGTCATGAAATTTCAGCCGTCACCGTTCCTGCGTGTAGATCAAGCTATCTCCAACATCGAAGAATGTCCAGGTCAGCTCCCCGTCTTCTTCGGCCTGCGCTGCGTGCGCCAATTAACGGACGAAACGTAGAATCCACGAGTTCCGTCGACCGAAAGCAAGCAGGATTAACCTTTACTTTGACCCCGGAGCAACGTCAGAAGCTGGACTCAACGACGTATGCCGATCCTACATCGCCCAGGTCGGCGCAAAATCTGACCAAAATCTTATTACAGGAACAAGTACCAACTCCGGCTATATTGCACGTCTTCCACATTCTACTCTTCCATTTTCCAAATACCACGGGGTCCGTGTCAGATGGAGTTCCCCCCTGCTTGCGAAGTTAGAGTCAATAACATGCAGCTACAAGCAAACTTGAAAGGCTTAAAGAAAAAGCCCGGAACGACACCTCCTCCCGACCTCGGCAGACTCGTTAAGATGTCTTCCGGCGCGGCAAATCGACTGGATATGATCTACGTCAATAGCCAGCAACCTGTTCACGGGAAGGTGAGCTGACCCCGTTTTACGGGATGGCGTAAGCTAATTGTCATCAGAAATACTACATTATCGTCATGTTGGTTGAGGTGACCAGCGTTGATGAGCTGATCGATCGTCTGAAGAAAGGGAAGTTTGTCAGTAAGGAAGACGTACTCGCAGAGAGTGAGTTGTGCAGTCCAGTTACATTTCATTTGATGCCGACGCCGTGTATCCAGGGAAGCAGAGTGTGGCTGATGACGACGAAATCATCGCTGGGGAACAGAAAATGTCACTGAAATGTCCGGTAAGTCTTGTTGGGGTTGATCCGGAAGGAGGGAGCCTAACCCCCTCTGCAAACAGCTGAGCTACGCCCGCATTAGCCTCCCCGCCCGGTCGAAGAAATGCGTTCACCCTCAATGCTTTGATGCGACATCTTGGTATAGCATGATGGAACAAACAACGACGTGGCTCTGTCCCATATGTGAGAAGGTGTTGGAACCGGAAGAGCTGATACTTGATGGGTAGGTCGACTAATTGACGTTTCTTCCGAGTGTACGCTAAACGTCAAACAGGTACTTTAGTAACATACTGGACTCGACACCGGACACGGTGGAGGACGTTATTGTTGAAGCCGATGGTCAATGGCACACGGACGACAACAAGTATGGTTCTGCTGAGTGGATGGGTGCTCATCCCCCCAAACCTGAGCCAGTCAAAGCTGCACCAGTTCGACCACAGCCCCGGGCCAACGACAGCAGAGGTCCAAACCAGAGCGCCATCGTTGTCTCTTCTGATGACGAAGACGATGAAGGTCGGGTCAAACGTGAACTATCTCCTTCCTACGATCCTGGGACATCGAGCAACAACACTCAACATAGCACGCCAGGCGCAGGGATACAGGCCGCTCACGCGGTCATAGACTTGACATTATCCGACGACGAGGATGATCCGCCAACGCTCGCGCAACCGAAGCGAAAGTCAAGGGACTCTCATTCCCCGACGGAGCCGGTGTGGAAGAGGTCGCGGTATGTTGAACCCGGCACACCCAACGGGCCTATCACAGCACCTCCGACGATGCCTGGTTCTGACACAACACCGTGGCGCACGCTCCCCCCTATACCCGCCAATCGCGGGATTTCGAGGACACCTGCCGGCCCGCGTCAAACCTTCTACAACACTGGGTCAGGCTCATACCGTAACCCACCTGCGACTAGGTGGTAGTTTTGTACTGTAGGGTTTTTTGGTACATGTACTCTATTATTTACAGTAGTAACGATGCAGCATTCTGCTAATTATCTGCGTGCATATCCCGAAATACGTGCTCGTGTGCCCGGACGGGTGAGCGGTGTGCATCAAGCTCCGAGCTTCAAGCGTCGGACATTGGCCGCCTGGAGGCTGGGGGCACCTCCCACGGCGTGTCAGGCACTCCGTCCGTTTTGGCCCGACACCCGTCGGAGTCTGCCGAAGACGAATTGATCCGGGCTATCCGAAACCTTTTTCAGACGCGTCTTTCTGAGTTTTCGCCCTCATCCTCTTACCACCACCACTCCGTTTCTCCCTCCCTTGTTTTTTAATTATCCTCAAAAATGTCTGAGACCAAAAGGACCAAGACCCCTAAGGATTTCGCTAGTCAGTCAACTTTCCGTCGTTGAGTTTCACTCACTGAGCTGGCAACGTGTATAGTCGATTTCCTGATGGGTGGTGTCTCCGCCGCCGTGTCCAAGACCTCGGCTGCTCCGATAGAGCGTGTCAAGTTGCTCGTCCAGAACCAGGACGAGATGGTACGGTTACTCGAGTAGCAGTCGCGCGACTTCACACTCAACGACTTTTCCTCTCCAGATCAAGCAGGGTCGCCTCTCTCACCCTTACAAGGGCGTCATTGACTGTTTCTCGCGTACCTACAAGGATGAGGGTTTGGTTTCGTTGTGGAGGGGTAACACGGCCAACGTTATCCGTTACTTCCCGACGCAGGCCTTGAACTTCGCTTTCAGTTAGTAGTGCCTCCTTCTCTGCCCCTTACATTGCTAACGTGTTCCTATCTCAACAGAGGACTACTTCAAGTCCTTGTTCGGTTTCAAGAAGTCTGAGGGTTACTGGAGGTGGTTCGGTGGCAACGTCGCCTCTGGTGGTGCTGCTGGTGCTTCCTCTTTGCTCTTCGTCTACTCGCTCGACTACGCTCGTACCCGTCTTGCGAACGATGCCAAGTCCGCCAAGGGTGGAGGAGACCGCCAGTTCAACGGTCTCGTCGATGTCTATCGTAAGACCCTCAAGTCTGACGGTATTGCCGGCCTCTACCGAGGCTTCGTTCCCTCGGTTGTCGGTATCATTGTCTACCGTGGTCTCTACTTCGGTGTCTACGACTCACTCAGTGAGCATCTTCTTTTCCTTACAAAACTCGTCATGTGTCCTGATGTACCTTGCAGAGCCTGTCGTCCTCGTTGGTCCTCTCGAGGGTTCCTTCCTCGCCTCCTTCGGTCTCGGATGGGGTGTTACCATCGGTGCTGGATTGGCTTCTTACCCATTGGATACCATCCGTCGTCGTATGATGATGACTTCTGGTGGAACAGTTCACTACAAATCCATGTTCGATGCTGGTTCACAGATTATTGCCAAGGAGGGCCCCAAGTCCCTCTTCAAGGGTGCTGGTGCCAACATTCTCCGTGGTATTGCCGGTGCTGGTGTGTTGTCCCTCTACGACAAACTCCAGCAGGTCATGTTCGGCAAGGTCTACTCTGGAGGTAAGTGTCAATTCCGCTGGCCGTTGTCATCCAGGGTGCTAATCTACGTCTACAGGATCTGGTTAAATACCTTAGCTTCTTCAGCACGGTGGTTTCATGGAGTGTCTCGTTCGCTAATAGACCTTGTTTCGCATCCTCTATCTTATTTTCACATTTCGGGAGACATTCTGTTGGTGCCCACCTTAGATACCAAATACAAACCCGGTACACGAAAGCGTCGGGCTGTCTTCCACTGTTGAGAGTCACCCAGACGAGTCCAACGATTGAATATTGAATGACTGCGGGAAAGCGGCCCCCAGCAGGCTGCTGATCGTGAACTTGATTTGGAACGCCCCGGGGGAGCACACCTACTGACCGAGGATCAATATGGGGTCCCTCGATCAACAGAGCCCCATATCGAGCTCGGACTATTGTGGGCTGATATATTGGAGCTATTTGGCTGGGACGAACAAAGGTCAATTGGACGAGTTCAGTCGGTCCGAGTGGGTGGAACCAACGGTGCGTATTTTATGCCTGATATCGAAGGCTTTCTCGGTTTACCCCATCTCGCGGCTCGGAGGGTGTCTGGATTCTGCCGTCGTGTTTCAAACCTCAGGCCTCAAGGACCAGCCAACTACTGCTAACTTACTGAGGATGCAGGTAATCTCCGTAAAACAGGACTCAGATATCCCGCCCAAACCAATGGATTTGACGTGATCACAAAGTATGTAAGGCTCAGGGAGCTTGACACTTGACCGCCCCATATTCAATTGCTTATGATAGTGTGCCAGGGGTCTGCTAGGTGACCTAGCCCCAGCGCTCCCTGTATATTTTGCACGATTCCGGGGCCCAAGGGAAACTCAAAGCGGTCTTCCCATGCCTTCCCAACCCTCACCCTGGAAGATTTACAGAGAGTACGTTTGTCCCCTGTGTCGACGCCTTCTTGGTTGTCTCATGCAGCACAGTGCCCTAACCCGATTTGGATTTGGTCACGCCCTTTGGTCGATTTTTCTTTGTTCCTTATCGCCACAAGCCCGGTCTGATACCAATTGTAGGGAGCCTGGTCCTACTGGCGACTGGCGGGTTAGACCAGGTGATGTCGGCTACATTAATGAGGGAGCATTCCACCTTCTATTTTCTGCAGGGATTCCGTTGGGATCGAGGGTACCCGGCACCGACGTTCCTCCCACCTTCGAACCTTTGGATCTCGGTCCGATCATATTAGGCGGATTCCGTCCCCCAGGCTCTCTACACACGGACACGGTTCGACATATTGGGGCGGACGCTGGGGGTTCAGTTGCCGTTGTTCTGTGAGTGCAAAAATATCTCGGTCTGGCCGGAAATCGTGGTGACTAACGAATACACTAGTCCGGTGGAGCCTGGCGCAAAGATCGCCTTTGAGCTCACCAACAAGCAAGGTGCTGCCCTGATTACTAAATATCCGACCTACAGGGAATATGCCCAAAGGACAAACAGATTCGAGACTTACACCAAACGACACTATGGATCCTGGGTTGCGTTTGCGGCGGACCAAGACCATCCGAAGGATGCGAAGCCCGTTATTGTGACTGGGGTCTACTTGACCCGGGAATTCGCAACGTATGCGTACTCCGACAACAAAACTCGGATGGAGTGCGAATTCTCAGCCACACTTCCCGCTGTTGCTTCTACTTCAGTATCTGCGTGGGGTTCATGGCACACTCAGGGATCGGTGTGCACAAACTGTGGACCGCTCCCTATTCCACGAAGCCGCAGGTCGAGCGAGAGCCCCGCCCCCGAATCCGAGATCCCGGAAGAGTACACTCAATGTGTTTTTATTCGTTACTTCACGATGCGCAAGTGGTTCAATCTCATCCCCACTGTCATCAAGGCAGGTGCTGGACCGCATCAACTTCCAGAGGGGAATCGCGACTCAGGCGAGGAGGGAGTCTCGTTCGCTGACGATCCAACGGAAGTTGGTTGCCCAGAGACTGGATCTCCCGGAGAGATGTTTGATGAAGTGGTTGACAATGTCCCCACGGTTAGTCCAAAACAATAACTGCGTTTATCGCCACTCATAAACTGGACCAAGGATGATCGCGATATCTTTGATGTTGTCGCGGAATTTATATTCCAGGTCAGGCTCTTCTCTCAGAAACAGCTGGTGTGATCTGACGCGTCTCAACAGAGATCCGATGCAAAATCTGTATTATTACATCATGACGATATTGAGGACTTTCTCCAAGTACTGTTGTTTGTGTACTTGTTCAATCCCTTGCTCACGCCAATTCAGGGAGACGAAGAGGAGTTGACACGGCTGCTGGCCGAGTCTGGGGTGGCCGAACGGATTGTGGTCGACGAAAACGGAGGTAGGCCACATTTGTGCATGGCCAATTCCCGAGTTTTGACCTTTGATAGTCGCGGAACTCCTCAGCCCTACAGCAACTGGGTCCTCAAGGCCGCAACGGTCTATGGAGCGGGAGGATGCTATCTCAGCATTGAATGAGGCCATCCAAGTCTTGAATCTCATGAAGGAACTCTCGAGTATTATGCCGACTGGGGCTCTTTTCGGCTCTGTCAGCTTTGTCCTCAGAACGATCAGAGTCAGTTTCCTCTGTTTTTTTGTTGACTGATTGTAGACTGAAATGCACCCAGGACACGATGGTCGAACGGGCGGATTACGTCGAACTTGGGCTGGCCTGTGCTGACATCTGTACCGCCCTCGACCGGGGACTGAGCGGGAAGAGGGCGAGCGATCTCAATTACCCCGCACTTGAGGCAATCATCCAGCTGACGACGTGAGTTACATCAGCCACGCGCACTCTAGGTACCTCATTAACGATGCTTTCTACTTGAACCCAGGGTTGTGATGGAGATCGAAAGGAATGTCATCGAGCAGGAAAAAAGAAACGTGATTTCTGGATATCTGGATGCAAAGGACGACAGGGAAGAGGTCGCCGCCTGGAGATTGGACCTTGACAGGATCCTTCGGGCCGTCAACGTGCGTTCTGTCGCTTGAGTGATGACCGTTGCTGACTTCCCGCTCCAGAAGGCGCTTGAAACAGACACAGATCCAGCCATTTCTGCCGCCAGTGTTTCCAACATTCATCGGAGCGCATCGAAGAGCCCCGAAAATACACGCGGTCGGCATCGGGCGGTAAGTACCATTCGTACCCTACCTGTCCTCGAGTAACCATTCACCCCTGCCTAGGATCACACTAGGTCAGCGATCTCGGCAAAAAATGAGACTGACATCTAACCTCTGCGTCCAGTGCACTCGGAGATTCACCGGCTCCCTTGCCGAGCAAGCATGGAATTGTTTCCGACATTCCTCGGGACATCCGCACCATCCCCAAGGTCCAGCACGATGTCAAGGACATCTACACCATGGTGTCGGACGTGCGTCATACCATGGCGGAAGGTCAGGAAGGTGGTGATGGGATAAATCTGTCGGTAAGTGAAACTCATACTGTACCCATCACCGAATGACCGCTCACGGTTGGTTAGACTCAAACCAGGTCAGCAACCTGAACTATCGGCGGATCTAATATCTTATGTTTGCTTCTAGGACATTTGGTGAATGGCCTCCCCCGCCGCCGAAGGTCTGTTTCGGACGTGACAAGATGATCGAGGAGATCGTCGGTCTGGCCGAAGACCTCACATCCATTGCTCTCATTGGTGCTGGCGGGATCGGAAAAACATCCATCGCTCTGACCGTTCTCTACCACGATCGCATCAGACAACGATTCGGTGAAAACCGTCGGTTCATTCGCTGCGACGAATTCCCCGCATCATGCGCTCATTTCTTGAGTCGGTTATCCGGGGTCATCGGTGCGGGTATTGAGAACCCTGAGGATTTTTCCAGCCTCCGTTCATTCCTATCCTCGAAGGAGATCTTCCTGGTCCTCGACAATGCGGAGTCGATCCTTGACCCTCAGGAGACAGATGCCCAGGAGATCTATGCAGTGGTGGAGGAGCTGAGTCAGCTCGACAACATCTG
>Ga0307515_10007202_pt1 | contig 22046 bp, 12 predicted proteins | sample 17_EM_MG_FD_194513 | JGI IMG/M metagenome (GOLD analysis project Ga0307515, IMG submission 194513) | Populus trichocarpa ectomycorrhiza microbial communities from riparian zone in the Pacific Northwest, United States - 17_EM | ecosystem: Host-associated > Plants > Roots > Unclassified | place...
TTTATTATATAACTTTAATAGAAGCTAGAGAGTATATATAAAAGTCTAAATTTAAATTATTAAAATTTATTATTAAGTGGTTGTTGAGATATTAAACTGTGAATTTTCTATTTTTTGGTGAGTTTTGAAGTGGCCGGCTCGGTGGTGTGGCCGGCTCGGTGGTGGAATACGTTAATAGTTATTGCTGCGTCCGTTCTTAACCTCTCCTTTCTTTTAACGAGACTAAATATTATCTATATATGGCCAGAGAGTTTGGAACTGCCCCCAATTAAGCTCTATATCTTAAAAGAGAAGGAAGAAGGCTTTACGCCACTATTTAATAAGGGGGGGATTGCTAAGAAGAATATGGGCAGCGGCAGCGGCATCGGCAGGAAGGTCGGTAGGAAGGTTGGCAGGAAGGCTTTGTTTAGGTAATGAGGACGACATAGTGGTAGAGGAGCTATTATAACAGGAAATTGTTGAGATAGGCGATTTGTATGGATTTAAAAAGCTTTAAACTTGATGCAGACGATGAGATGCTAGAGGTGTTGAGAACGATGGCAAGGGAAGCCGCGTTCCCCGTTGATACTATGGCGCGTCCACAGTAAACATCGGGGATCGGTGCCTGCGAGGTCACCGACGCATTCGGGAGCGAGCATTTTGCGCGCTTATGTAATTCTGCACTTTACAAACACCCGAGGTAACGAATTAACGAGTTCGGCTGCCCTGTGTCAGTTTCTGTAAGCGTTTATGCGTGATGTTGACATAGAATGTAAGAGTATGCAGCAAAAAAACTGCATAGTGGGGCAACGGAACATCAAAATTTCTAAGTCCTCCCGCGTGAATATTTCAGCACGCACATAGTAGTTCACATCACAGCCACTCCCATTATGAAAACTCCTTCGCGTTTGCCTGTTTATGCCAGTAACAATAAGCTCACCACCGCGTAAGGGCGACCTTGGTTGGTTTCATACACCTACTAAGGTCCGTATCTATAATTATTCACAGCAGGGCCATAGCCAGAATAAAATTCGGTAGATTTTACGCGAGAATTACAGAACGAACGTCTCCCAATCTATAATCTCGCGCACGCTTAATAAAGGGCACGTTTATAAATACCGACGCGGTAGGCCTACCGGACGGCCTTATAAACTCACAGATCGAGAGGTTCGCTATGTTGCTTATGTCGTACGGAAAGGCTGGCGTACGCGCCGGCTCTTATATAAACAACTTATTAAAGAATATGTAGGCAAAGATATCGGCCGCGATACCCTCCGTCGTGCTCTCTACCGTCTTGGCTACCGACGATGCATTGTATGTAAACGCGCATTTATCTCTAAAAAACAGGCGATTGCACGGCTTAATTGGGTATATATCTTCCGTAACTACACAATAGATGGGATATGGGCAAAGGTTATTTGGACTAATAAGTGCTCCTTTGTTATAGGCGAGCGTGGGAGACTCTATATTACACGGCGAAAAAATAAGAGATACTATAAAGACTATATACAATCTGTATATTAATTAGGTCGTACGTTATTTATAGTATAAGGAGCTATTGGATGGGGGTGGAAATTAAGACTTATCTTCCTTAAGAAAGGGGAGTTGCATGGCATAGATTCTTACGACTATGCGGACCAGGTACTTCCATATCTTAAGCATACTCTTACTAAGTTTAAAGAGGAGGTTATTTTAATGGAAGATGGCGCGCCTATCTATTAAGGCTATGCAAAGGGAGTACGCAAGTTAATTAATGTTATAATATTCTTTATCCAGTGGCCAGCCTTATTACCAGACCTTAACGCCATTGAGAAGGTCTAGCGTTGGATGAAGGATAAGATATTATAGATAGAGCCGTTTTCTATAATAATTGAGGAGCTTAAGGCTGTTGTTTAAGACTTATGGGATTAATTGGATCCATGTGGTTGGATTCTAGAGGAGATTGAGAAGATGCCAGCTAAACTTGGGGCTGTAATTAATGCCTGTGGGTATTAAATAAGATATTAACTATTTAAAACGAAAGAATTGTGCTTGATTCCTTTATTAATTGTATAAATTTGACTCTGTAATGTACTTTACTATATGCGTGCTGAAATATTCACGCGGGAGGACTTAGAAATTTTGATGTTCCGTTGCCCCACTATGCAGTTTTTTTGCTGCATACTCTTACATACCATTTTGCGGAATGATGCAGACACCGATTTATGCAACCTTGCACCGCATTCTGAAGGTGATGCTGAGGCTCAGCGACCTGCGCTTCCGAGAGCTTCGACATATTTGCGTGTATATCTCGAGTATCGTGACGTCGAAGCTGTTTATGAAACCCACCAAAATCGCGTCGCGTGCGGAAGGGACGAGCCACCAGCTGAGCCACTGGGGTGCAAGGGGGACCTGCCGGTTTCCGTGGACCCTGTTCAGATTACGCCTGCATGAAGATCTTCAACAAGCAAACTATTCACTGAAATGATTGAGAGCTTGAAACACGGCTTTGACCTGTCTCGTACGAGGCGGGATTAGTACATTCAGTTAGTCTGCAGTATTTGAACTTGCATCTCGACCAATTGCTTCACCCGAATCGCCAAAATGCCGCTTTCACGCCCCGAGTGCGAAAAGACCTTCGACATTTTGGTCGAGGATCTGATCAAGCATTGAGAAGAATACAAGCTACCAGACCAAGCACTACAATGGTTCAGAGCTGTCAGTTGCACTCACTCAAATCAATTAAGCTGTTTTAGGTGCTAATATGCCCTCAGAACCTCCTCCACAATACAAAAGGCGGCAAGTACAACCGCGGCCTCTCTGTCTACGACACAACCACCAGCCTCAAATGCTCACCACTCAGCCACAATGACTCCTTTAGATCGCAAACCCTAGAATGGATGATCGAGCTGCTCCAAACGTTCTTCCTCGTCTCAGACGACATCATGGACAGCTCAAAGACACGCCGCGGAAGTCCATGCGGGTACCTTATGCCTCAAGTAGGGATAATCGCCATCAACGATGCCTTCATGCTCGAATCCGGCATCTATATACTGTTGAAGAAATACTTTAGACAAGAAGCATGCTACATCGATCTCGTGGAGCTCTTCCACGAAACCACCTTCCAAACCGAGTTCGGCCAAACCTGCGATCTCCTAACAGCACCAGAAGACAAAGTCGATCTAGACAACTTCTCCCTCGAGAAATACACATTCATCGTCATCTACAAAACAGCATACTACTCCTTCTATCTGCCCGTCGCGCTCGCCATGCACTACTGCGGCGTAGCCTCCCCGGAAAACCAAAGCAAGCGCACGATATCCTCATTCCGACGGGCGAGTACTTCCAAGTGCAGGACGACTACCTCGATAATTTCGCTGATCCTGAGACGTTGGGGAAGATTGGCACGGATATACAGGATAATAAGTGCAGTTGGTTGGTAAAACAGGCGTTGAAGATTGTGATGCCTGAGCAGGGGAAGGTGTTGGAGGAGAATTATGGACGCAAGAACAAGGACAATGAGGCGAAGGTGAAGGCGTTGTATGATGAGTTGGGACTGAAGGGGATTTATGAGGAGTATGAGGAGAAGAAGGTGGCGGAAATTAAGGAGGCGATTGCGAGGGTTGATGAGAGTAAGGGGATGAAGAAGGAGTGTATGAGAGCTTTTTGGCGAAGATTTATAAGAGGCACAAGTGAGCCTGGGACGACAGTCTCACGATATCGGATGACATTATCAAGAGGGGGCATAAAAGGAGGACCTTATGTCATAGCATGGCATTTAAAATGGCATAAATGGTTAGACGAGCTCAAGAATGACCTAATGATAAACTCAACTTCAACACTAAATCGTGGATCAATAGTAGAGACAGCATTGCGTCTTGTTGCTAAGCGGTCATGTCCTAATCCACGCAACGGGCTTGAAGCGCTATCGGCAACGCTTGTCCACCACTCATGAATCGAGAGATTTGCACGCTTCCATCATGCTCCGCCCAAACCACTTGTGACTGCTGAAAGGGAGCCAATCAGTGCTGAGGAAAGATTCAAGGCATTACTAACTGAATGCTATCCCATGCGCGGTCAAGGCGCAATAAATATGGCCCGTGCGCGAACACCAAAACATGAGCAAATGTCTCCACCATAGAAACTAAATCGCTTCCTACCTTAATTATATCGCTACAATGGGTCGCAAACGTGCTTTTGGCGATGCGAGTCTTGTGCGAACCCCCGGTCGCGTCGCTATGATGGGGGGGAAGGGTATACATGAGGCGCCGGCGGGGGGCGTAGGCAAGAGCCTGTTTGGATATTCTCTAGTAAGCAACCAAGCTATCCCTTCGTCTGGCAGCCAAAACCTCACGCTAGCAAGGGGGGGTTCCAGGGGTCAAGTGGCATCGCTTCAATGCATATTACATAATACATTACTAGCAATTAGCATCATTAGAATGAAAGCGCTCCCAACAATGCCCCTCCTTACAGAGGGACACATTACAGAATACACACCCTCCCCTTAACCGTTTTACCCTACCTTTTGCCTCCTTCCCTAGGACCTTTCTACACCTTAATTTGTATAAACACCATGCGTAATTACCCTGTTTAGGACGGCTTTCCTAATAGTATAAATGCTGTAATTTAGGCGTAAATACTCGTTTCCTACTAAGTCTAATCTATAAGCCCTGTAGCTTTGCCTTACTAGAATAGTCTAAAAGCTTATAATAAAGCTCTATCCTAAACTATAGGTGCGTAAGGAGCTTTCCTTTTATAGTTAATTAATATAATCTATATATATTTACACAGACTATATTAATTAACCAGTAAAAAAGGGGCCACCAATTTCTTTATGTAATTTGGTAAGTCTTATATAACTCCCTAAACTAATTTGCTAAGTCTACACCTCCCATATAATAATTATAATTATTAATAAAACAAGGAATACGTAGTTCCTTTATTAAGGCATTACTAAATACTTATCGTACAATTCTCCTATTAGTTAACGTCTTTACAGGGCGTCTCCTAACCTTCTTACAAAAGTCCTTTATAATATAAACAGTGTGTATATTGCTTAAGGCCAAGACAATATTATTATCTTACCAAGCTAAGCAAAGGGTATTATTAACTACCTTTGCAAGGAGGGTATTCCACTTAAGCTTTATAGCAAACTGTGTTTTAAGCACCTTAAATCTAGCAGGGAGCTCTTTATATGGGCGTGTAGTACCTATTACACCAAACTTATAAGCTTGTAGCTCTATAAATAAGGGCACAGATATAAAGTAATTATCCATATATATCGCAAGACGACGTCGTGGGAGGGAAAGGGCAAGGCTGCGTACGAGGCAGGCCGTTTTCGTAAGTCCTGGGCGGTAAAGTATATCTTATATAACCGACTACCGGACCTTGCATATTACCCTGTTTTACCTGCGTCAGCACTACCCTCGTATGTCTCAGATACGTTTGAAATGACTTATAGGCTTCGGAGTTAGGGGTCTACTTTCATATATTTATATCACTTGATTTCCATAGATTTACAATCAAGTTGCTTATTCATTTCCCACACACTGCAAAGCTTACATCTTATAATCCCTTCTCTCGCGAGCTCTAAACAAAATTATATAAGTATCCATAATCCGCGATTCCATAGATCTTATAGCCTTATTTAATTGGCTTATTTAGTATCTTATAAGTATATAAAGACCTAAGGGATTAGCGGGGTAATAGGAGTAAAAAGGAGGGGAAACTTACCTACTAAAACACCAAACCATAAGCTCGTCAATACTTACTTTAGAAAAAGGTAAGTAATACCACTAAAAGGAAGCTTAAAGAGTTAAAGCTAGAGGTTTAACCTTATACCACCAGATCTTATTAGAGGGTAAATAATATCCCTCCTTTTAATCACTTTTAGAACAAGAGATATGGTAATATTATTTAATTTGCTTAAAGCGGCGGAGTAATATATGCCTTAATATTGAGTGTAAAGGACCCTTATTAAAATCTGTATTCTAATATATAGGAATTTAAGGCTCCTTATATACCCCTATATATATAATAGCCCTAATAAACACGTATAGCTCCTCTATAAGTATAACGGAACCTTATAGCAGTACTACGGTAGGCTCGTTATTAGGCTAGGTGTGTAGGTAATGCAAATTAAAGTTAACAACGTAATAATAACTGGTAGAGTGGTTGCCTAACAAATTAACTCTAATTATATTCTAAGAATTACTATAAGGAAAGAACTATCTAGAGTAGGGACTGTGGTCCTTTAAATATATAACTATACTCCTAGGAAACCCTCCTTATACGTAATGTACGTAAAGTATATAAGGTACGTACGTCCCGCCCGTCCTTCTTGTTCCTCTTATAGCATATTATATAACTTTAGTTACTATTCCTCGTCACATGGTTCTACCGGCTCCATGCTGGACCGTGCCTGTATTAACTAACTAGCTTCTTCTAACTCTTCCCCAAGTAGTCGTAACATCGTACTTAAAGCGTCCGTAACAATAAGTAAATCCGACCATTTACGCAAGCCTTTATCTGCTACGTGTATCCTTTATATATTCGCGTATTAATTAGTATTTATAGTAATCGTATAAAAGAGCGTAAAGTAATCGTACGGGTGTGGTTGCGTAGGAAAGGTTAAGGGTAAGAGGGCCTTTGCAGGTCGTGGTTCTTCGGTCTAAAATGGCGTATAAGATACTCGTTTAATTGGTCCAAATTCATAGAGTATATCTTTAAGGGCTTAAGATTTATGCTTATTAGGCTTTGTAGGTTAACTGGTTGGTTTAGAGCTAGAATCGGAGCTAGAATTATAATCCATTTTTAAAGTATAATATAAGAGAATACACTGCAGAGCGCGTTCGTGTTCTCTGGAATGCTTATGTAATACGGTAAGGACCAATAATATTATAGTACTACGTGTATGTGCAAGGGCCCCTACTAGCGTGAGGTTTTGGCTGCCAGACGAAGGGATACGGCTTGCGTTGCTGCGCGCGGAGGCTCTATAATAGAGAAGAAGGTATGTCGGAAGCCTCTTATAGAGCTTTTAGTAAATATAACATAAAATTTGGCGATAGTAAGTAGTGGGCAAGGCTCGTTAGTTATTGCGCCTATCGTGACCGCGCATGGGATACTCCAACATTTCACACGATAACCAAATCCTCCTCCACCCTCATCCACTCTCCCTGAGACTCCTCCCGATTCATCAACCCATGCAAATAACAAACCCCAACCATCTCATAGCGTCTCGACTCAGCCATCCCGTTACCTTCACCTCCACACGGTCTCAGGACAAAGGGTGCCGTGCAGCGTGTAAGAAACCACACCTCGTCCCCGGCACACGCAGACTGATGTCCGTATCCCATCCAGCCTTTCTTGGTCCGGAAGATCCGACGGCCAGGTTCGTATTTGTGGTATTGCTTGAGGAAGTTGACTTGACGGGTACGGCGGATCTGCTCAGCCTCTGGGGATGGAGTCGCTAATTCGAGGAACGAGTTAGGAGCTTCGACAGTGGTTGCTTCTAGTGCAGACGTGGAGTGAGCTGAAGCTTCGGGTACTAGGGCATTTGAGCTGGTTGGAGTTGTCTGAGGCCCGCGATGCAACCAGCCTTTCAGCCCTCGGGATGCACGCTTGCTTGACTCGCCGTCCTTGCGAGGCTTGAGAAAGCTGAACCGAGAAGAACGCTTTGGTTTTTCAGGTCTTGGCTCTAAGGCCTGGTGAAGTGCGGAAGATAGCGGCCCAGCCGACATGTCATGTGTTTGGATTCCCACTGCGGCCAGCTTATCGGTCACCGAGTCGAGCCCAGACTCCGGTATCCGACCGTCCGACAGGATATACTGTCCAATCTGTCCCTGCGTCGGCAGAAAACGCACGGACGGTAGTGAAATCGCATCCATCTCGCTCTGCGCGGCAAGTTGACGGATATCTTCGGGGCTGTATTGTTGAGGTGTCATCCCTAGATAGCTCAGATCTCGACGGGCGGAGAGCAGTGCACGCGCAAGTGTATCGACTTCCGTGTATTGCATAAGCGTATCGTCAGCGGAGCTGTCACATGCTGGCCACGTGAGCATTGTCTCATCGATTCCAGGCTCGCCCGCGGCCAGTTCTTGCCACAACACCAACTCATCCTTGAGATCGTTGAGCGAAGCTTCGTCACGGAACAAGAGGTGCAGAACCTGCTTTTCGTGTATGCGATCCGCAAGCATATCTCCAAGCGCAAATCCCGACTCTAGAGGAGCTGGGCTTTCGTCAAAGGAATAGTCGAGAAGAAGAGTACGCCAAAATGCTTCGACACGTGTTTGCCGTCGAGGGGAGGATACGTGCGGCGTGCCACGCGCTGGCCGTAATTGACGTCTATATGCAGCTCTAGTCATTTGTGACTTGGAAGCCTCTCCAACAGGCGCCGGGCTTAACTGTGGAACGTGTTGATGCCAGTCGTGCTGAACTTTCAGGAAGTCTTCGCTGGTAACCTGACCAATCAACTTAGACACCACGTCTTGCGGTTCAGCTTCCTGTCCGTCTCGGTCAACCTGTTCTTGCACATCGTCTCCAATGCATCGATATACGGCAGGCAAGCCCAAAGCGACTTTCGCGGCACCTCTAAATCTGTCCCCTTCTAAAGGTGCAACTTCAATAATCTTGTCAATCATCACGCCATAAGCGTGCAACGTGCGTCCATCGATCACTAGATTCTTGTCGGGGCGTCCCTCAAGCGGCCACACATTCCAATCGTGAGCGACCTTGTCCTCAATGAGCGCGGGAAGACACTCGACACTGAAGTCAGGAACCCACGATGGAAGATTCGAGATCTTGCGAGCAGTCTTGTCCTCAATCTGCCACATTACTTCAGTTTGCCTATCCATCATATGCTTCGATGAAGTCAACAGATAGGCAGTCGTTTCTATGTAGACTTCGTCCGCGGATTTCTCGTAAGCGACTTTGATCGGTCTATCCTGTATTGCGCGGGCCTCTTTCAAGGCCTCTTCTGCGATCGATAAAAATGCGTAGATCTTATCGTGTGGCATGGTCGCATCAAAATTGCGGCAGATTTCTAGCACGTTGCGCAGAATCGAAGCATGGCCATCGGCATCAACTCTTCCTTTCCGCTTGATATTGCCACCAAGCGAAGCAATCGTGATGATTGGGTCCAGAAAAGTCGAGAGTTCTTGCAACTTCCCAGATGGGACCACGAGCTGAGCGTCTGCCCATTCGGGTGGTATGAATCCTCGTGTATCGACATGATTGTGCTTGAGGACTTGTGACAAGTATCGAGCCGCATGACCGGAAAAGGTCGTCCCATGGACACAGTACTGTCTTACTCTCTCCATTTGCGCCAGCCAACCATGACGAAGCAGGAAGCCAAGGCAGGCAGAGAGAACTTCGAAGCGCATTTGAAAGAACCCGCAAAATAGAGTAGCTCGGCCGGTCAACGCGACTTCCTGAACAATCCAAGAACGATGGAACCAAGCATGCTGCAGAAAAACGTACAATCCAATCCAATCACCAGGCTCAGGAATCTGTTGGGTCCTCCACCATGCAGTGTCAAATATGTCGATGGCTGTAAAGTTGACATAACCTCGCTGATCGAACTTCTTGAGCAACTCGATGATCGAATTAAGTGCTCGTTCTGCGCTTTTCACAAACCATCCACCTGCTCCCAGCCAGACAAACACAGATCTAGCACGTCGGTAAATAGCGGCCATCATTTCGACCTGAGCGTTCCTCTCGGGTATGTTCTTTTGATCGATGCAAATGGCGTCGATCCAGAGTCGAAAAGTTCTCATATGTGGCGGCAGCTCGCCCACAACATAATGCGTCAAGGCATACTGTGAGGTCACGGCTGTTTGAAGGAAGTCATAGGCATTACGGGTAACCATCAATTTCTTCCCATCACAAACTATCGCATGTGAAGGAATGCTGGCGTTTCGTATATCTGGAATTTCTTCCATAGGCCTGTACACAAGCCTCGGGGATCCCCAAACGTATGATAAAGCATTGTACTCCGGGTCATCAGAAAGATCGACGATGTGCAGCTTGCATTGAATTGGCACATCAGGAGTCTTCACAGGATCGTTGCCAATCACTTCCAAAACCCTGATTGAGGTGAGTGTTGGTAATGGCTCGTAGGCATATGGTGCGAGCGATGATATGTCTTGAATGACTTGCTGTCGCCCAGACATGCCTGCTGCCTGAATCGTCCCTAGCTTCCCCCCAAGCAGGGGAGGGTGCTCTACTGATCCGGATGAGGCCATCTGAGCTTGAATCGGAACTCCGAGCTTTTCAACATGGTCAGACTGATGGAGTCCAACACCAAAGGACCCCTCTTTTCCTTCCCGCGCAAGCTGTGTAAATATAACTCGCAAAGCAGTTTCATGTTTCAAACGTGATCTTGAGTCCATATTTGCGATAATTGTGTCGATCGTGACCGCATCTTTGTCATTCATATCCATGGTGCCAGCCTGCATTTCTCGAAAGCGAGCCAACAGGGCTGATCCGATTCCATTGTCATCTTCCTTTGGCACCAGAGAGGTCATCACTATCAGTCCTGCTGCGAAACTCCGTGAATAGCCGACCTCCATGGTGAACAAGAGCGATTTGAAGTCTAAGCTAGTCGTTCACTCCACTTTCGTGGCCAACGCAAATATATATCAACTCAAGGTTAGTGATACTGATAAAGATGGGAAGGGAAGAAGTGAAAGGCAGCCACCAGGCAACGCCAGGCAGTACCAGGCAGCAATGAACGCGCAGCAACAGGGCACGTGGTTATGGAGAAACCTACCGCCATGCGCCACAGTTATTCTATAAGGCTAATCTGAAAGGATGATGGCGTTGAGATATAATACAATTCAATACTGGATAATGTAAGCACACTAATGCACAGCAAGGCGCGCTAAAACATTACGCCACGTCGGGAGGACGTCGAGGCCCCTCCTCCGCCTCGGCGAAACTCCCGGAATGCATGTCCATCAGGTTAGAGTGCTTTCAAGGCTTGGAGCCATATTCTCTCTTGATAGGACTTTCTCTCCAGCGCACCGAACTTTGAAGAGACTCCCACAGTCGCGATTAAGCAGGGGGGAGCAGCTGAAGCGGCGATCGATGGCGTCAACGAAACGATCGACAGCATGACCAACACCGCGATAATTCTCGTTGCAGACTGGTTTCCTGGAGGAGAAATGGCTGTAGAACAGTGACACATCGACTATATCTTCATAGACTTGCGAGGGAGAGACTTCAGAGGTCTAAACCGTGAAATCGTCTCGCGACGGCGTGCGTCTCTTGACACAGGGACGGACGTTAGATTCGATAGCCGTGCTCAGATATTTAAAGCCTTTGATATTACTTAATTCTTATGCAAAAATCTCCATGCAAGCTTATCCTTTGGAGTTAAGTCGCTTAATATAAGGCTGCCGGCAGGCATCGTTCCTACAGAACGGTATCTTGCAGATACTACAGCCAAATAGAGTCAATAGTTGAATTCTATATAGAGCACACGTAGTCTTGATCCCGGTGTTCGCGCACGGACCACATATTCAACGGACCCTGACGGGTTAAGGGATAATACCTTATTGTTGCTATTTATTCCGAACTTAAGGCTGCTATTAAAACTACTATTAAGAGCTCTTCCGGTCGTTATTTATATATTCGTGTGAATATTTAAGAGATTAGCATTAGAATAAATGGATCGCCGTCTTTGATTATCTTAGGAGTAGACCATCACGCCTAGACCAGATATAGTAAATGTAACCGACTACCGGTGCTATACTGTTGTCGACCTAGGTCGGACTTGCTTACTACCATCTCACTACCTCAGCTGCTTACCCCCGTATATCTTACCATTCAGCTACTTACCCTTGCATACCTTACCCCCTTTCATCTTATTACTTACACCTTCCTTATATATTTATATTACTTGATTTCTATAGATTTACAATTAAGTCGTTTACTTAATTCTCCTATACTGTAAAGCTTATAGTTATAAGCCCGGATCGCACTACCTACTAAGTAATTAATCTACCTGTTGCACCATTAATCTACTGCCTTATTTAAGAAGTTACTACTTTTATTACCTTTGCAAGTGTCTTAAGCTTCTTTACCTATTAAACGAACGGACGATTGACCTTGACTGACGACCAACGAACGAACTGACGAATTAAATTAAGAAGTTCGGAACGTTAAAATAAGGTTTTCGCTAAGCCACTAATTGGACCCTACCTGACCTATTAAAATCCTAAAAATGACGACTACTAACGAATTAAAGATTAACTACATCCTTAACTAGCCATCTAATTGGATTTAATAGTTCTTTATTATCTAAGACATAGCTAAAACTAACGAGGTATAGTAGTATATCGACCTATTTAAGAAAAAAGACAAGCTTCCAAAGCTAGAACTACCGTATCGACCCATACCAGCGGACGTACTTCCTAGTACTACATTAATAGCTTAACTGGACCAAATTAAGCTTACTGCCTATAATTAGCTCTACGCCGAATATAAGGACGATCTACGTGTACACGAGAAGCGAAAATAGGCTATAAACGATATTAGCAACTATATCGTTCGCACTATATCGGTAGCCTACCTTCTACTTATTAACGGCCTTAATACGGTATATAAACGGCTTTAAGCACTTAAGAATATATTAGCCCCTACTACCTTAGGTTGAAAATATGACGTCCTTAATTAATACACGGCTTTAAAAGCCTATAATAAAAAGTAGAGCATTAATAAATGGCTAAATAACTAGCGGAATGTCTATAAGCTTGCGGAGTAATTAGAGCTTTTAGATATATAGGGATTTAGGCTATACTATGATTTTGTTTAAGCTATTAAGCCTATCTCTTTTAGCTTCGTAGGGGTACTAGAAGTAGATATTATTTATAAAGAATGGAAGGATAAAGAAGCCCTATCTATTATTGATCTAATTAAGGAATTTAAGGAGCACTACCATATACAGTAAGTAGTATTAACCTCTACCCCTGCCAATAGCTCTATATTTATAACCCTTTAAAACAATTTTAATTCTAATTTAGATTCTAATAGCAATTCTAATTCTAACGGCAATTTTAATTCTAATTTAAGCTGGAACAAGAAATGTATATACGGCCTTATATATCGATTTAACGACTACTACTATATTGCCGAGAAGAAGCGCCTATATAGATGGAGACCAAACCCAGATATCTAGAAGGAAGTAAAAGAAAAGATCTTATCTACGCCTTAGATTAAACGTATAGTTAATTATATCTAAAAAGGAGGATAGGAAGTAAAGGGTGTAGAATCTACAATTGATTTTGTTATGGGATGGGGGCAGTGGCTATAAAGCGTATGTATTTGAGGAGTCTACAAGACGTTGCGCGATCGATCGTAAGGGTCGAGGGCGTAAGGAGGTAATATACCTACGCGTAGCTGACATAAGCTGTATGTGAGGTATACACAAGAGCACGGGGCTCTCCTATAGAGGCCCCTGCGGTAGGGTTCCGTAACACTACCCCCCCTCTTATAGAGGCGGAGCTCCGGCGACGCTGTGGTTACTATATATATATAGAAGAGACACTTAAGGTATAGAAAAGAAGAAAAAGGGGGGTATTGCTGAAGGCTTAAAACAACGTTATGTAATAGGGCTTGGCATTTAAAAATTCAACCAATTAGATAACTTTAACCGCTAGTTAAAGTTTCTAGATATCTTAATGATATTCCGGTTACATAATCGCACTTTGCCGCAATCTAACAGTAATCTAACGGCAATTTGCCCTTACGTAGTAATATATAACAGTTTAACTCTATAAGGGCTCTTATAGAGGATTAGATATAAAGTCTCTGCTTAGGCCCAGTTTCTATAAGTTCGCATAGTAAAAGTCGCTAATTAGATCCTTTGCATTTTTGAAGTCTTCCTATAGTTGCCATTCTAGCTAATTTATATTAAATCCTATATATATAGCTCTGTAGTAGAGCCGTCGTCCTCTGCCTTTGCTAAAGTATTTAGAGTTAATAATTTATTTAATAGTCTACTCCTTATGGTTTTTGTCTTCGTTCTTATCTCGGATTAGTACTAGTAGGGGTTTAGGCTGTGTCTGCCCCGGTAAGGGGTTGGGCTAATAGAGGTGTAGTAGCTATAGGTAAAATACGGGCTATATCCCGCGGGTGGTTAGGGCAGGCGGGAGTTCTAGCTTATATGCGGCTCCCCTATTAATAACTCGTTTGATTGGATAGGGGTTAAGGTTTTTATAATTAAGTGACTTTATAGGCCTCTATGTAGAGATATTGCGTGTATCTAGCTATACCTAGTCGCCAACACGCATCTCCGGTGGTGGCGTTCTATAATAGTTAGCGAAGTAGGCCTGCTTTGCTTAAGCCTAGGCTATTTCTCCCTTACAGTAGTTAAGTAGATTTTTTATGTGGTCTGTATGCTGGTTAGTAAGTAGCATCTTAAGGCGTTTTCTATATGGTAGTTTTTTATTAATAGGTTCTAGTAGCTCTATGCTAGATTAGGGGTAATAACCCTTATTCGCGAAGAACGGGGTAAGTCCTATAGTGGTTAAGACGTAGTTATTTACTGCGAATTTACCTAGTAGGAGGTAATCTACCTAGTTATCTTAACTATAGGTAACTACCTGTTATAGGTACGCTTTTATACTGGCATTAGCGTTTTCTAGTTGCTTAGTAGTTTTATAGTAGAAGGATATAGACATCTTAACGGAGATGCTAAGGCGTTAGCAGATTCGTCTCTATATATTAGAGTTAAATTATATACCTTAGTCGGACGTAATCGAGTTAGGTAGCCTATGTAGTTAGTAGACTTTATAAAGGAAGGCGTTAGTAACGTTGCTAACGGCTACGCCTTTAGTTAGGACGTAGTAGCGCTCTTTTATAAGTTGGTATATTATTATAAGGATGTTCTTATAGGTACGGCCGTGTCGTTTATAGGGTGGTAGGTTAATAACGAAATCTATGGCGATATCTGCCTATTGTTATATAGGTACTAGTAGAGGGTGTAGTAGTCCTTAGTACTTTATATTAAAGGCCTTAGCGCGCTTATAACTATAGCAGGCGCCTATAAAGTATTTAACTAAGTTTATTATTTTTAGCTAGAAGTAGTATCGGCTAAGAAGCTTATAGGTTCCTCTTTTACCTAGGTGGCCGCTTAATTGGAGGTTATAGGCTATTTAGATTAGTTACCGTTATAGATTTTTTAAGTTAGGGATAAATAGGCGGCCTCTATAATAGAGCCTGTTCTCTTTTACTTTTAAGGCTACTATATTAATCTAGCCTAAGCTTTAGAGGTTAGTAGGTAGCGTATAGGCGCTGGCGGTCTTTGCGGTAATAAGTTAATATAGTAATAGGTCAATAGAGGCGTTATATACCGTAGTAATAAGCTTATTAATTTTGGGAGGTAACTCTAGTTCTATGGTATAAAGCTAGGGTATAGTTAGCTCTATTATAGGTAGTATACCTAGGGCTAAATTTCGTGCTTTTAGGATTGTCTGTTATTAGAACTAATTATAGGGGTTATCTTTAGACTAAGGAAGGTCTTGCGAGCGGCGTGTTAGGCTATTAGGTTTAGTACCTTATACTCCTAGTCTATATACAATTTTAAAGTTAAAACTAGAGAGGAACTCGTTCTAACGTACTTGGCGTTAGTTTAGCTACTTCATAGTTATAAAGTACTTAAGATTGCGATAGTCCGTAAGGACTTTAGTTAGCTAATTAGGCTCTACTAAGGAGAGTTCTAGTCGGAATTCTTTAAACGCTTATACAATTATAAGGAGTTCTTTATTATAGATCTTATAGTTATACTCTTATAGTATAAGCTTAAACGAGTAGAATATGACTAGGTAAAGGAGACCGTTGTTACCTATCTAGGAGAGGACGCCTGCGTTAACATGGTCTAAGGAGTTGGTTTTAAGGTAGAGTTATTATCTTAGTGTAAAGTAAGCTAGGATAGGTGCTTTAGTAAAGGCATTTTTAAGGTCTTAGAACGCCTTTTCGCATTTAGGCGTCTAGGTAAAGCGTAGGTGCGTTTTTCTTCCTTTTATAGAAAGGCCCTTTATTCGCATTATTGCTATAAGTAGTACTACTATACCTAAGAAGTTGTATATAAATTTCTAATAGAAGTTGGCGAAACTAAGGAAGGCTTATACATCCTTAATGTAGTTAGGGGCTTACTATTTAGTAATTATGTATACCTTCTTAGGGTCTATACGGACACCCTTAGTAATAATAATTAGTTTAAGGTATTTTACTTCTGTAACTAAGAATTTATATTTCTTTAAATTAATATAAAGTTCTGCGTCCCTAAGGCGCTATAAAACCTTTTAAATGTATTTAGTATGCTTAGAGGGGTTATTGCTATAAATAAGTATATCGTCCAGGTACGCAGAGTAGAAGTTATTAAGGTAGTCCCATAAGGCGTTATTAATATAGCTTTAGAAGGTACCTAGGCCGTTATATACACTAAAGGGCATAACGGTATATTTAAATTGGCCGAAGCGTAATACGAATGCGGTTTTCTATTCGTCACCTTCCCATATTCGGAGATAGTTAAAGGCGGCGATGATATTAAGCTTAGTATAGATTTTGGCTTAACTAAGCCGTTTAAGGGTCTTACGTATAAGCGGTACTGGGTATTAGTTTTTAATCGTAATAGTATTAAGTCCTCTATAGTTAATATAGAATTGGATACCTCCTCCTAGCTTCTTAGTAAGAAGGATAGGGGTAGCTACTAGTAATATACTAGGATGAATAAATCCTTTATTAAGGTGCTTATTAATATACTTTTTTATAACTAGAAGTTTATTTTTTAATATTAGGTAGGGTCTCTTATAAGGTAGCATTTTTCCTTATTTAATATTAATGGTATAGTTATTAGGTTAATATAGGGGGAGTATATCTGCGCTCTTTTATAAGCATATATTAGTAAAGTTATAGTACCTTTTAGGGAGGAGCTTGCGGAGTTCTTTATTAGTAAGTCCTTTTTTAAGCTTTATAAACTTCTTAAAGTCTAAAGGTAAAAGTCCGTAGAGTTTTATAGGGGCATTGTCTTCTAAAAGGTCAACTATATCTATCCTATTACTATAGAGGATATAATCCTATTCTTTATTAAGCTTATATAGTTATAATTAGAAAGCTATAGCAATGGTTTAGCCTTTTTTATGTGCTATACGGTAGAAGGCCGGGGCACTTATATAATAGTAGTTAGTTATAGGTGGGGTAATAAGGGGTTCCTTAGGTTAATATCCTGGGGAGTAAATAGAGGCGGCTAGGCTATACCCTAGGCAAGTCTCTTTGCAGTATTTAGAGTTAAAGGTTACTTCTTTCTTCTTCTAGTTAATGGCAGGGTTATATTATTTGAGCTAGTTTATTCTAAGGATAATAGGGTAGTTAGTAAGTGGTGTTATATAGGCCTAGAGTTCTTCTTAGTGCCCATTTATATCTAGGTAGAGTTATGCTATATAGGTAATCTTCTATGCGGTATAATTACCGTTAGTAAGTTATAGGGCGCAGGCTTTAGTAAGGGGTAAGGTAGGTAAGTTATAAGTACGCACAAATTGGGTATTTATAAATTTATTAGTAGCTTTATAATTAATTATAGAACGGCTTTTATATTGTTTTTTGGCAGTAGTTCCTATTATAGGTAAAACTATCTATTTCCGTTTATTTATCTTTATAGAGTTATCTATTAAGTAAGCCGATATATAGATCCCTTTATTATTAGGGCGTCCTAACCCACAACTTAGGGCTAGGACTTAGCGTTTTCTATTTCCGTATCTAACTTTACCGCTATTACTACGTCTTTATCTTATACGGTAGTGGCGTATAGCGACATATTTAGTGTTTAGGGTATTAGGTTAGGTATTAGGCGGCAGCTACTAAACCTAGCTATTAGGCAGTTTAGATTATTGTAATAATAGCTTTCTTAACGGCATCTATAGCAGCGTCCTAGTTTTTAGAGTAGCTTGCGCTCTCTATCTAGGAGTTTCTATAGGAAGGTTAGTATAGAGAAATTAATATTAGTTCTGGTAGTACTTAAGGTAATAGGCGTCGGTGGCTTAGTATATATGGGTTTGGTAGGCCTAGGGGGCTTCTATAAGGAGGTCTTTAGGCGAGGGTTAGTAGTAGCAATCTAATTTAGTCGTCGTTCGATCTTCCGTAAAGCTGCTACCATATTATAAACATTGTTATAGTTATAGCTGGCGGCTGCGTAACTAAGGCAATAAGTAACTTTTTTAAGGAGGTCCTTTTAGTCTTTAGTATTATTTCGGGCGAGGGCTCTAGTATATTCCTGGAATTTAATATAGAATTCGTTAAATGATTTGGTAGGGCTTATCTTTAGGGCACGTAGTTTAGCTCGGTTGGTGGCCAGTAGGTCGTGGTCGCGGTATATTAGGTTAAGATCGTTAAGGACTTCTTAGTGGGACTACTACTTCCAGGGGCTACTAGTCTTTTATTAGGCGAAGAGTCTGTTAAACAGTGTACCCTTTATTCGCTTAATAATATAGCCAATCTTAGTATCTTCTATAGGAAAAAGGCAGGCGCTTTAAGTTAGTTTCTTGCGGATTTATATCTTTTAGTGGCTGTATTCCTTACGGTCTCCCTAAAAGACTAGGGGATCAGGGTAGCGTATATTAGACCCTACGGTGGCAGTTTAGGTCCAATTATTGTAGCTTTTATTATTGCTGCTTTAGTAGGGGTTCCTATTAGGTGAAGCTGCTTAGCGCTGGCCCTCTGTTAAGCGTTAAGTAGGTAAAGTTGCCGGGGGCATAGAGACTTAGGTGGCGTTATATGTAGTAAAGAGGTATCTGGCGTTATTATAAATGTGCTTATTAAGCTAAGATTATAGGTATTTAATTATGCCTTCTTTTTTAGTGACTATAGCAATTAGTATAATCTTAGCCTTCTTTAACTGTTAGATATTGCGTTTAGATATACGGAGGTTGTCTTTAGTTTCTTAACGTGTGTTGTCAGCGAGCGCTTTACGAGCTTATAGGTCTTAGATAATATCGCGATCTTAGGCAGTACGCATTTCGGCTCGTATAAGCTTTAGGTAATAGTTCTATAGAAGGCGGTAGTATTTATTAGGGTCTTATGCTACCATTTTTACAAATATCTCGGCGTCTTATATTTCAATTTTAATAGGTGGTAGCCCTTCTATTTGCTTGTCTGTAGTTATATAGTTAATAAAAGATAAGACATTATTAGTATCCGTCTCCTTAGGGAGGGCTAATAAATTAAATTCTCCTAGGATTAATTGGCGTTGTAGGTTAAGTATAGGTATTGGATTATTCTTTAGGTTTAATATAGTAGCTAGTAAGGGATATTATCTTACTATTATAGGTTCCTTAAAAGTATAAAGTGAGGTAATTCGTAGATACGCTACTTCTGGTAGCGCCTGCAGTATTACAGAGACGTAGAATTGGTCATAGGCTAAGCGTTAGTGGTAAAAAAGGCGTAACGTAATGTTATGGGATGGGGGTAGTGGCTATAAAGCGTATATATTCGAGGAGTCTACAAGACGTTGCGCGATCAATTGTAAGGGTCGAGGGCGTAAGGAGGTGATATACCTACGCGTAGCTGATATAAGCTGTACGCGAGGTATACGCGAGAGCACGGGGCTCTCCTATAGAGGCCCCTGCGGTAGGGTTCCGTGACAGATTTTAACTCTAAAACCCCACCTTCTATAATACCAACTAGCTATACTGCCGTGTTTAGTACTAGTTAAATTCTATTTAAACTCTAGAACACCTAAATACTTAACCCTAGTACAGATACCCATATCTATAATAACGAAGAAGACTTTACCTTCTCCTACCTAGTAGTAAAAGATAACTGCCTAATTGCTAGCGGAAAATTTAAGAAGATTTATGTTAGGACGCTAAGGCCCTAAGGGTATATAGTAATATAACAATAGCAGCGGGATGTAAGAAGTATCTGGTTTTTAATAAAGTAGAACTATAGAACTAAATTCTGCTATTTTCTAATACGGGGCATATTACGGACGCTTTAAGTACAATATTACGACTACTAGGAGAGGAGTCGGAAGAAGCTAGTTGGTTAATATAAGCACGGTTTAGGATGGAGCCGATAGAACCATATGACGAGAAATAGTAACTAAGGTCACATAACGTGCTATATAGTGTACGAAAGGAACGAGAGAAACTTACGTACCTTACGTATAACACATACATCACGTATAAGAAGGATTTCTTAGGAGTACAGTCGTATATGTAAAAGACCACAGTCCCTACCTAGATAGTTCCTTCCTTGTAGTAATTCTTAGAATATAATTAGAGTTAATCAATTAGGCAACTACTCCACCAGTTATTATTATGTTGTTAACTTTCCTGCTTATTTATACACCTAGCCTATTAATAGGACCCACCGTAGTTCTTGCTATAAGGTTCCGTTACATAATTACTACCTAGTTATAGTAGTAGAAGTCGAATAATATGCCACTAAAAGCAGCTATAACGACGCCATTAAAGGCAGCAACAACCTTAGGGTTAGGTAACGACACCAGTATAGCAGATACTAACTTATAACTAGTCACAGTTAGGTAGTTATAGGAAATAGTTAATCGATTAATAGATAATAATAGGATACTTAAAGATAGGATTAACGGGATAAGAGTAGCTAAGGTTAAGTTACCTTTAATCGAACGATTCTTAGGAGAAAGATTGAAGCTTAAAGGATTCCTTACGTAAATACACTTTAAGGTTATATAGGAGGGAGTAAAACTAGAGATACCTATAGATTAAGTCGCTTACGCAGGATTATTCTTAATAGGAAGAGCACTTAAGTAGTTTAAACCTTATCTTATAGAGGTATAGGAGTACGGTATAATAACTACTAATTAGGAGGTACGGTTTATATTCTTAAGTTAGAGCGGGTTCGCGGAATAACTTATATAAATATTTAGAGACCTAGAGGTAATAACTATGGTAAAAAGAAAACTTTAGGACCTAGTATAATGAACTTTAGTAATTAAGTATATAACGTAGTTTCAGACGTTAGCCATATAGGTTAAATGGAATAATAAGGTGCTTATAGCATAGTATAAGTAGAGACTTAAGGTAAAAGTCTAAGACGTAATTATTCTGATAGAAGATATAGACACCCTTAGGGAACTAATAGATTAAGCGATAAAGATTAATAATAGGATCTACTAAAGGGAACAGGCTAAGAGAGGCTAGGATAGAGTTCTATAGTTGTATAAGATATAGAGTATATAGCAACTAAAGCAAACCTAGAAACTATAGTATGGCGTAAAGTTAATAGACCTAAGTAGTACTAAAGAAAACTATAAGAGATGGAATAAATAACTATGGAAGCCTAGAGGGTAAGGATTAAGTAATTATAGGTTAGGGGAGCAAAGGCCGAATTAGGGATCTTAGTAGTAGAAGACGTTTAGGCGTAACCTATAATAAGAAAAATGGTTTAAAGATAGAGCTTATATAAATTGCGGAAAATAAGGTTATTTCGCTAGAGACTATAAGAATAGTTAGTATAACTATATAGTAAAGGGAACTAGACTAGTAGAAGATATACACGTATAAAGGGATAATAGTGTACTATAAGGAATAAAAGAGTGTTTAATCTAAAGTTTTACGTTTTATTATAACAATATATGCCGAATTTATAAGGACGCTAAATACGGCGTAAGCTATTGGCCATAAAAGCTAGAGTTAATAAAACTTAAAGGAACTAAAGAGTTAGATAAAGAATAGGATCAACTCTATAAGCTAGATTAGGATATTATAGTAATATACGGATAAAGATCAGTAATAATAATAATGGAGTTAGAGTACTTATTAATTAATAGCGGCGAGGAAGAAAAAGGAATTAACTGCATCGGCAAAATATGGTACCCTTTCAATGGCCTCAATGGTTGGTGGTTGACGCAATTGGCGCGCAGTTGAGGTCATTTGGCAACTCGACCGACTAGCCTATGTCGTGTTTTTTTGACACGCAGCCTGCGCGCAGCCTACGCGCAACCTATGCGCAACCTGCCAGCAATCTGCGCATTTGGCAACCATAATTATATTTACCTCTTTTATACTAATAGCATATTTTAAATAAATAAAAGCTATTTTAAAGCTATT
>Ga0307515_10007203_pt1 | contig 22044 bp, 25 predicted proteins | sample 17_EM_MG_FD_194513 | JGI IMG/M metagenome (GOLD analysis project Ga0307515, IMG submission 194513) | Populus trichocarpa ectomycorrhiza microbial communities from riparian zone in the Pacific Northwest, United States - 17_EM | ecosystem: Host-associated > Plants > Roots > Unclassified | place...
CCATCACCTCTGTCACGCTTCATTTTTCAAGCCTGCAGGTACACCACATTCGTTTCATCTCTCCAGACGACATTCCCACGGACCGCCTATCCAAAGTCACTCCAAACATCCCGGGTTTCGCTCAATCGGGTACAATCAGGGTGGACAGTCTCCAGTTCGCGCATATACACCGGGAAAATATCTTTTTTATGATATGCAGGATGGTCCCACTCTCCGTGACGGAGCTCGAAATAATCCGGGACATCTTCGACGAGGGTCGTTGGAGGGAGTTCGCACGTCTGCGGCCCGGGGTGTGCTCCATCTCCTGCTATTACGACGTCGAAAACTACAGGTTTAACGGTTTGTGATGCGCGCTGTTGCCCGACAAGAGTAATCCCTCCGCCACCCTCCTCCCGAAACTCGAATCCGTCACCCTGAAGGCAGAACATCTGAGCATGATCCCACTCTTGGTGCTGGACTGTCTCAGGATGCGCAGCGAGGCGGGGTTCAAGTTGAAGCGACTGGAGGTTCAGGACACTGGCAAGCTTCGGCACGCTGGTAGACAGCCTGGGGAGTTCCAAGCCTTAGCTGATGTATTCGTGTATTGTGAGGAACCGATAGAGAAACCCAGCGTAGTATATTCGTAGGTTGGGATGTGAATGAAACTGAGTCCGATGGCACATGGGGCACGAAAAACACATGATATCTGTTGGGTAACCCATAAATCCAAAGATGGATGCACGACATCATCAGGCGAAGACATCCTTTCAACCTCACTCCTGAACGTTGAACTCCCTCCACCTCTCCCCGATATCGACCTCTCCCAGCCTCGTCCAGACACACTTTCGGGATCGCCATGGACGCACGAGCGTCCTCGCCCAAATAGTTTGCGAACCGAGGGCCGAATCGCCTTCCCCGTCCTCGGTTTCTTCGGTGGTACATCGTAGCCTTTCCTCTACAAAAAACAGTCTGATGCCTAGGGTTCGATAGAGTTCAGCGACTTGGAGTCCTTGTACACCGAGAGTGCGTACCAGAGTCACTGAACATGCCAGGGTGGGAGTCAATGACGGCGAACGGTCCGCCGATGAGATCGTGTTCGCTCGTGTCATCAGGAATGTCCCGATCGCCTCGGCCATACAGCCGGTGAGAACGCCCACCAACTCGAAGAGGTGTCGGGAAAATGGGCCAGCACCGAACGTACCACAGACAAAAAACTCGAGATATATATAAGAAAACTCAGACGAAAAGAAGGGTAGTATGTTAAAGGGAAACCAGAAGTTAAGAGATCCCGCCGCGTTGGGTGGCTGCTGGACGGCACATTGCGTCCGCGCTTAGCGTTGACTCGAACGCCACGAGTCCAACTATCAACTATCCCCCCACCATCTACACCCACCCAGCGACGCCATGGGGCTACGAGATTTGTTCTGTTTACCACGGAAGGGTCGGCGAGGGCGAAGCAATGCACAGAGAGAGGTCGGGTCCATTGGAGGCCCAAAGGAAGCTAATCCGGCCGTACCAGGCCAAAGCAAACACCTGGCCAAGTTGTTCCCCCGCGAGGTCAAAGAACCTGCAGACGCTTGTCTTCTACTCAATTCTGTTGCGGAAGGTCTCTCTGCTATCCTGAATCATTGCGATGTACGGTTCATCTTTTCATACCACATCATCAATAGTCCTTACAGTTGTCCTAGCAAATAATGGCGGGTCGCCAAACGATAGAATCGTTGATATCCCGAGCCGAAGGGTTAGTACGATTGATAAGTGCGCCTGCCCCCGAGGGCGAGAACAAGGAGGAAGAGAGGAGGTCGATCCTCAAACGGTAACCCCACAATCTCCGAGGTCAAGGGTCGGTCTGACGTGCATGTATTGGCAGGAATCTGGATGGCCTTCTCAAAGACCTCACCCCACTGGCACAGCGAGGAAAGGTCACCCGCCACCTTCACGGCACCGAGGATGTGGATAGGCTTGGCGGTCTGGTCGAAGACCTGCGTGAGGCCATGATGAATTATCAGGTTTGTCCCCGGAGTGCCCGGCTCCACTTTATCTAATCTCCGTTCTAGACGTCATTGCGACAAGACATCTACGACAGGAACTGTCGGCTCATTGTGAGTCTTTTCCCCAAGCATCTGTCCACGTGTGCTAACCAGCAAACAGAGCGAAGCAGATCTTACTCTTCTCGACCGCATGTATCACGTCCCTGACGCCGGGTACCGCTGTGGGGATAGGCAAGGATGCACGAAGGGAACCAGGAGAGATATCCTTTTCCAGCTCGAGAACTGGTTAAACGATGGGCGGGACAAGCGTGTGTTCTGGCTCAATGGTCTTGCCGGGACCGGGAAGTCAACTATCGCCCAAACGTTTGCGGAGATGAGCTTCGCGGACGGGAAGCTCGGGGCGAGCTTTTTCTGTTCGCGGGATTTCAACGACAGGAGCAACCTTCGGACCATCTTCCCTACCCTCGCCTTCCAGCTCGCTCACCAGTATCCGCGCTTCCGACAGGAGTTGCTTCCGGTATTGACGGCGAGCCCTGACGTCAGACTGGAGTCCCTTTGTTCCCAAATGGAGAAGCTCATTGTTGGCCCGCTTCAGGCAATACAGACTTCGACCCTCATCATCATCGACGCCCTTGACGAGTGTCAAGACAAGGAGCCTGCATCCGCGCTTCTCTCCGTGCTCTCCCGCTACATTGACAAGATCCCCCTCGTCAAATTCTTCATCACCGGCAGACCTGAACCTCGCATTCAATCCGGGTTCCGGTTGGAGCTACTTCGGCCTCGCACAGATGTGCTGAGTCTCCACGAGGTTGATCGATTTTCGGTGGACAGCGATATCAAGCTCTTCTTGAAGGCTCAGTTGATGGAGATTGCCAAATACCGAAGCAAGTACAACCTCACAGCGGATTGGCCAAGCCCACAGGACATTGATGCTCTCTGCGAGAAGGCAGCAGGATTCTTCACCTATGCTTCAATGGTCATTGAATTTGTCACTTCCAAGAACCACACACCTGCCAAACAGCTGAAGCAGATCATCTCCTTCCCACAAAGCACTGCTCATGAAGGAGCGTCTAGGATTGACCTCCTTTACACCCAGGTTCTGGATCAGGCACTTGATAATATGGGTGCAGGCAATATGGAACTCCATTCCCATTTCAAGACTGTGGTTGGGGCAGTATTGCTTGTGTTTAATCCTCTTTCAGTGAATGCACTATCAGACCTCCTAAGAGTGCCTAGTGTCCCTACCACACTCTCTTACCTCCACTCTCTCTTCCTTATCCCAGCAAGCAAGGTTTCTCCTGTTTGTATTTTCCATAAGTCATTTCCCAACTTCCTCATGGACCCAGATCAATGCAATACCAAATGGTTCTTTGTGGACCCAGAGGTTCACCACACAGAACTTCTGCTCTTGTGCCTTGACCTGATGAAGGAAAGGTTAAAGAAGAATATCTGTAACCTGCATGACTATGCTATCCTCACAGAGGTTGAAGATCTTGCCACATACAGGACAGCCTATATTGGGGATGCGTTGGAATATGCATGCTGCTTCTGGACAAATCACCTTATGAAGACCCCCAGTAGTGGCCCACATGTTGAGGAAGTGCAACAGGCAATCAACAGGTTCTTTACAACACACCTACTCTTTTGGATTGAGGTGCTCAGCATTATGGGGATCCTTGATGCTGGTGTTTATGCCCTCAATAACATACAGCAATGGTACACATCAGTGAGTCCTTTTAAGCACAGACTGAAGCCTATATCTAATTTTGTTCAGACAGGCATTTTCTGCAAGTGGACAACAGATAGCCAGCATTTCATCCTAGAAAATTTTGATGCAATCCACAGCTCTCCCTCCCTTGTATACCATCATGCCCTCCCATTTTCCCCCTCCTTATCTTGGATCCATAATTGTTATTGTGAAGAGCTCTCCCAAGAGGTTAAGGTGGTCAAAGGGCTCCCAGCTGAATGGGGAACATATCCTTGCACTGTGTCCTTAGACAATGCCCCACAAGCACTTGCATGTTGGAAAGATACCATTGCAGTTGGTCTGGAATCCAGTGACATCATCATCCTTGCCTCAATCACAGGGGACCACATATCCACCCTCTCTGGACATTCTGATATAGTATCATCCCTTGCCTTCTCAGTAAATGGGCAAATGCTCATTTCTGGGAGTTATGATGAAACTGTGAAACTCTGGGATATGCAAACCAGTGTGCTCATCAAGACCTTCCATGGCCACTCATCTCCCATTTCATCTGTTTCCATTTCACCAGACCACACCAGAATTGCTGCAGGGTTTTGGGATGGTACAATTCAATCATGGGATATTCTCTCAGAGGGTAGCCTTCACACAACACAGTTCTATGGTTGCAAATTAAATGTGATCAGCTTCTCACCTGCAGATTCTCAAAGACTCATATCTGCATCTGGAGATGGTACTGTGAGGCAATGGGATGTTGATGGTCTCCAATCTAAACACAGATGTGATGGCTATTATGCAGTCTTCTCCTCAGATGGTGCTCAATTTATGTCATGTGGGGGAGAGGTTGTGATGCTTCAGAACTCCAGTACTGGGGAGGTTCTTGCTAGGTCTTGTGTGGCTGGTGCTAGATTTCAACGCTGCTGCATCTCTTCTGATGGCAGATTCATAGCTGCTGCCACCAGCTATACTATCCATGTTTGGGACATCGCCAACTCAGACCCTTCCCTCATTGCAACCTTGGTTGGACACACTGAATCTATCACCTCTCTCACCTTTTCCTCCTTCCTTATCTCAACATCTGAGGATAAATCAGTAAAGTTCTGGTGGATTGGCATCTCTCCCATAAGCCTAAAGATGGCTGGTGGGGTGTCCTCACCCCTCACTCCTGTGGCAATCAAGTCCATCAGCTTACAGGCTGAGCATGGAATTGCAATCTCAAGTGATTCAGCTGGGATGGTGAAAACCTGGGATCTTTCAACTGGCCTCTGCAATGGTTCCTTCAAAACCACTGCCAGAGGGAAGAGAGATGTGAAGTTGGTGGCTGACAAGTTGATCATTGTTTGGTGTGAAACTGGCAAAATCCATGTCTTGGATGTCACAGATGGTAGACTCCTCCAAGCAGTGGATGCACCTGGATGTCAAATCAAGGACCTTGGGATATCAGAGGATGGGTCAAAGGCTTTTTGCCTTACTGGACAATCTGTTCAAGCCTGGTCTATATTGACAGGAGAAGCTGTAGGGGAGGTGAAATTGGAGGATTGGTTGCAACCAGAATCCCTCACTGTGGATAGCTCAAGTGTTTGGGTGTATTTTGATGACTTGCCAACCCAGGGATGGGACTTTGGGACCTTAAGCTCATCCCCCATTCCATTATCTAATGTGGCCCCAAACAGACCCTGCTTGAACTTCATTGATGGAACCAAGGAGTGGAACCTTGCCCCTTCCAGGGTTGTACATACAGCTTCAGGAAAAGAGGTCTTTCAATTGCCAAAGAGATATGCAAGACCTGCTAGGGCACAGTGGGACAGTCAGTATCTGGTTGCTGGTTATACATCTGGGGAGGTATTGATTCTCAATTTCAATCATATGCTTCCTTGATAGAGATCCATAGTGTATGTATGTTTTGACTATAACTATTTACATCAGGAATGTGATCAATCAGACAAGACTTTGTTCTATATGGGTATAATGCTTTGTGATGTAAGGCTTTACTATAAGGAATACTTTGAGAATTCAGATGATTTTCTCCTTACAAACCCCCTGGGTCAGTTAACCCAGAGATTAAAAATCTTAGTGTCTAGTATAACTACCAAAAATATAACTTGAGGAAACCTTTGAGACAGTTCTGCCATATGGTGTTCTTCAAGAATACTATACAAAGGAATATGAAAATGTCAATGGTGGAATAACAGATACATGATAACAAGCAGTGTGAACAAAAAACATCTTATTGAAAGGAATCTAGATAAAAGGAAAACAAGAGAAACAGATAGCAAGTTGAACTTGATGTATCATAACAAGTACATTATTCTAGCACTTTTGTCAATGGTATATGAGATATGAGGACAAGAATCACTGACTACAGGGGAGATCTATACCTATACTTATGTGGCAGATTGAAAGGATAAAATGAACAGGGAAAATACAGACAAAGGCACAAAATAAACAGATATACACAGTGGCACCATCAACCTTGAACACCAGCTGGGGGGTTTTCCCGCCTGATGGCGCCCAAGGCACTGACAGCTTGTTGAAGGTTCTCAACCTTCTTTACAAGAGCAGCAGCAACCGGATCAGTTGGCGGTATAACATGCCGCTTCAGCTCCTCCTTTGCCTTTCTTGACTCTGAGCTTATGTTTGACATGTACCTCTCTATGTGTGACCGAGATGCATCGAGACCTGCCTCGTTCCGTGCGATCTCTTTAGTCACAGTCACCAACTGCTCCCGCACTGTGGGGAGCAACCCCACATACTTCGACCACAGAATCTCCAGCCAAAGGGTTATACCCACAGGATTGTCCACATTCTTGATCGCATCCATCAATTCTGGATTGTCAAGACACCTTCGCAAAGGCTGAGAGTCATCTGGAATCAACGCAAAATACCCCAACAACTTCCAACTCTCCAAGGTGATGTGAGGACGCCAGTGAGAAGAGTTGAACATCCCGAGAAGAACGGTCAGAGCCGCTACCTTGACATCGTTTGTGTGGTTGATACTGTCCATGATGGAGGCCCAGTCTTTGCAAAAGCTGTTCATTTGCATCGCGGTTGGGCTTGCAATCGAGGAATAGGCGTTAAACCACCCATCACCAATGAGAGGAAGGAACAATAGGGCGGCTTTGTGAAGTTTGGCTGGCCTGTTGTCTTGGAACGAGTAACAGATGCCACGAACGAATAGGGGTGTGGTAGGGTTGAAGGATTTGGGCATCCTGTTGGTATCGACATCTGGGGCGCAAGCCAACGCATGAAGGGCATCGTGAATCGGTTCGTCCTGGGTTTGTCCGCCTTTAATAGCCAATTCGAAATGGTGATTCAGAAAGGCGAGGATATACTGAGGATCTTCTACCCGCGGCAGAGGCCTGTCCCCCTTGTAGGCACTGTGCAAAGCAAGACGAGAGGCTTCCCACTTCTTTTGGGAGTGAGCTTCAGGAACAGGAGCCTGTATGACCTTGCGGAATAAGTCATAGCTCTCTGAAGGTGACACATGGTTGGACAGCAGGCAGATGGCTTCCAGAGCACGGCCGATATCGGGGGTGGTATTGTCGGGAGTGGTATTTTCGGGAGTGGGGTTCTCGAAAATTCGGGCAAGCTTCGTAAAGATCCCGTCGGTTCGATCTTCGATCAGGGAACTTCGAAAACCAGAGTTAGCGTCGGAGCATTGGCGGCACATCGCACGTGAACCTACTACCTTTTGTCAACCACTGACAAATGATCCTCTTGTAGGCTGATCCCAAGCACCAATCCAATGACGATCAAACAATCCGCGACGACAGTTGCAGGAGGGGGAGGTTCCAGTTGAAAAGAGTGAAGGATAAACTCCCTGACATCATCAGGCAACGGTTTGTCTTGCCCAAGGACATCCCAAGCGCGATAAAGCAAAACGTGACCCATCCATGCGTGGTGTGTAGGAGTAAACGATAAGCCCTTCCAACACATGGGCTCAGATTTGTTGAAGACACAATCGATGATGCCAAGGGTGGACGTCAAATCGGAGTCGCCATCGTAGTGTTTGGAGTACATCCGTTTATGTTTGTTTGAGATGGGCACGAATGCGTCGCCGTTTTCGTTGCCAATGCACTTGCGCTGGATGGTGAGGTGGAGGAGGGCCTTCGCACCGAGGTACGCCTTGTTCCTGAGTTTCGGGATCACTACGGGGTGCCCGGATGAATGGTCGAAGCACTCGAATAGGGTGTCATAGAGCCTTTCTAGCGGGGTGGTCCGAATGTCAGCGTGCCACACGACCTCAGGGATGAACCTCAAAATCCTCATGATGACATCCGTGTCCATGGACATCTCGAATAGCCAAACGATGCAGATTGAGTCCAATACATGACCGCCCCAGTCATGTCTCCTGTTGAATAGCGGGTCGGTAGCGATGGACACCTCGAAATGACCAGGGAAGACACTCCCATCATCACCGCCAGTGTCACCGGGTTTTGGTCCTTGCTGGCCTCCCATCTGGGGGAAGTTACGCCAGAACCAGGTCCTGAGTCGTCGAGGATAATTATCGGGCCCGCTGTCGGGGTAGATGAGGAAACGAAGGATACGGGAGAGAGGGGTTTGGAACGGGCAATCGTAGGATAGAGTAGCGGCCAAAACGATGAGAGCGTAGAGGAGAAGACCGAATGCTGCAAAACCCATCACAACAGTAGCGACGGCTTTATTAATGAAGAATAGGTGGTGGGAGAGGGCATAGCTGAAGAGGAGGAGAGCGGCTTGGCGCATGATAGACAAACACTCCATAACCAGGTGGAAGCGCCAGGTGACCATACCATTCATCTTACGCTGTCTGTTTCGACTGCGATCAATGACGGATCCACGCATGTCCACCCAGGTATATCGATTGAGCCATTGCTTGCCCAACATGGCGATGAACGCAGAAAGGAGGGAGGTGGCCAAACTCGAGTAGAGGATGGCTTGGACATGGACGACGGTGGGATCAGGGCCATCCCATTTGGGAAAAGCGGCATCGGCACCAGTTGGGACGTTCCCAAGCAAGACGCTGGCGACAATTTTGAGGAGGTCGTGGTCCATCTGTTGGAAATCTGGTTCGAGCTGTTTCTGGACATCGAGGAGGAAAGCTGTTGCTACGGCGGAGAACAGACCGGCCTATCCCCCCAGAAAAAGATGGAATTAGCACTGGGATGACCAAGTGTACAACTGAAAGGGACGCACGAAGATCAATGTGGTATTAAGCTCATCGTCGTACTTCTTGGTAAGGTCTCGGTCATACTCGTCGGCTTCACGCTTGTACGTATCGAAGAATTCGGCTCGGGGATTTGGAAAGTGAGATGGTAATCCTTTGAGCACAGTATCCTCCCGACTAGGATAAAAACGGTCAACGCTTTCAAAAACCGTCGAACAGGAGTGGGACGCACAGTCTTGCGTTGGTAGTCGCTTCGTCTATCATGTACTCAAAGAATCGGAGGGATTCAGTGGGGTACGGGCAGCGGGAGAGCCCAGGACGTCGAGAAGAGGGAGGATAGTCGGAAATCGAGTGTGGTACCTAGTATTTGGCCGTGCTAATTAATTGGCATACCTCGTGCCGTTCATCAATCAGAAAGAGGCACAGGATAATGAATCCCGGATATGTTCGCCGTATCCTGGTAGGCTAAGGTCAAAAGGTGGAATCTCGGGTTTCATTCTTGTACACCGTGGGCCCAGTATGAACCGTATTCCGCGCGCCTTTCCCCTTGACGTCTTTGCTGAGATGCTACATGATATTTTGGGACACCCGTATCGGGATGTCCGTCAGCCGTTATGCTAATCGCCCGTAAGTTTCTGGTTCGGAGAGACCGAGTTAGTTTGGAGTTGGTACCATTCAACAGCTTATACTCTCACCCGGTCCCGGGGCGATGCAACGTTCCCCCTGTTGCCCACGAGGTGGTTGGCTGGGTGAGGTGCCTGTACTCCCTCTCTTCTGGCTGCGGGTCGTGCGACCTAACGGGAGGTAGGGCCGCATGAAGGGATAGATAGATGCATGAAGACAGGGGTACATGGAACGCATTTCCACCGAGAATGATCACGAGGCCTTGAAGCCGAATAGGCTGGAAATACCGATGCGATGATAAGAGGATGACGGCAACCACGGGAGAGACCGATATTTCCAGCCGCCGAAGAATGAGGTTTGGGGCGCCCCACTCTCCGCGCTGGCCGTCAGTCGAACGGAACTATGCGCGCGATAGGTGAATAGACAGAAATTTCTCCAGTGACACGCAGGGATAGTGGCGGTTAAGTACTGCTTTGAAGAGTGCTTCGTTTCTGCATGTCGACCACCGGCAAGTTCCACCCCTTCGAGTCAGCTGACGCCACTCTGTCGTCATCCCGCAGACATCCGCTGTAGGCCTCCCTTCGGCACCTACAACAGTCAAGAGGGAACTTCACCCGTTGGTTTCTTCCTACTCGTTTTCGCAGGCTCTGGCATGACCGGTAGCACACTGTGTTAGTAGTATCCCCCAATGCCGATGCCTTTTTCTCAACTCCGCTCGAATTCCCATCAGCCGGATGACAAGAGCGAACTCAAGATCTCATCAGTGGACCGTTTGCCTTCAATCATCAGATACGACCCTGACGTGTTCACTACTAACACTAGCCCGTGCTCTTGGCGTGCAAGGTCATCAAGTCGTCTAACTCTAGGTTATCGAACCATGGGCATCAGACCACCCCATCTGTGGCCTGGTCTTCTGTTTCCCGTGGAGAAAGGATAACGACGTATTGCCGGAGCAGAATTGGAACGGTCTCGAGGACAGGGAAGAGGTCTCGGCGAACTTTTGGTTTGCGAATCAGTCGAGCGACGATGCCTGTGCGTCCGTGGCGACCTTGAAAGTACTTCTGAACGTGGGAGAGGTGGAGGGAGCTCAGGAACGAGGTTGAAAGGTGTTGCCGCCACCCCACCTAACTATTGAACTGAAAGTTAAACCATTGCAGACCTGATTGCAGACCTGATGATATACGCGGGGCAACGAACACACTCACGATCAAGACCTTCAAGGATGCCGCACAGGCCGAACATTCAATGAAACCTCCCCCTGCCAGACATCGAGGTATTGCTAGAAGGGAGGGAAGTTTGCTCTCGTCCTGAATCGGGAGAAGCAGAGGTGAAAACCGTCCCCCCATTAGCCGGATATCGTGTGTTCGAATTCGTGCCCCATGTGCCATCGGATTCAGTTTCATTCACATCCCAACCTACGAATTACAACGCTGGGTTTCTCTATCGGTTCCTCACAATACACGAATACATCAGCTAAGGCTTGGAACTCCCCAGGCTGTCTACCAGCATGCCGAAGCTTGCCAGTGTCCTGAACCTCCAGTCGCTTCAACTTGAACCCCGCCTCGCTGCGCATCCTGAGACAGTCCCGCACCAAGAGTGGGATCATGCTCAGATGTTCTGCCTTCAGGGTGATGGATTCGAGTTTCGGGAGGAGGGTGGCGGAGGGATTGCTCATGTCGGGCAACAGCGCGCACCACAAACCGTTAAACCTGTAGTTTTCGACGTCGTAATGGCAGGAGATGGAGCACACCCCGGGGCGCAGACGTGCGAACTCCCTCCAACGACTCTCGTCGAACATGTCCCGGATTATTTCGAGCTCTGTCACGGAGAGTGGGACCATCCTGCATATCAGAAGGAAGATATTTTCCCGGTGTTCATGCGCCAGCTGGAGACTGTCCACCCTGATTGTACCCGATTGAGCGAAATGCGGGAAGTTTGGAGTGACTTTGCACAGGCGGTCCGTGGGAATGTCGTCCGGAAAGATGAAACGAATGTGGTGTAGCTGCAGGCTTGAAAAATGAAGCGTGACAGAGGTGATGGAGGGAAGGATCAGGTAATACATTATGGATGCGGGGTCCGAGACAGGAGCCGTAAGGGCAAGGGATTTCAGGTGTAAGAGCGTAGCAATGCATTTCGATTGCCCCTCATCGTGAAGTGAAACACTTGGGCATATTTGTCCCAGCGAGAGGGTCTCCAGTCGAGGTGAAGCGTTGAGAATGGCGATTAGTTGATGTATTGTCACTTGCCAGTCAGTGTGGTCCCGCAAGAAACCTACATGGAGGTTCTTCAAGTTGTGGAAGAGGTGCGACGATGCAGGGATGCTGACGTTTTCGATGGAAAGAGTCTCCAAGTGCTTCCCGATAGACACCGTGAGGGGGGTATGGAAGGTCGAGGCCACCTCGACAAAAACGGTCAGATGTTCGAGGTTGGGAAACGGTTCGTCGAAGATCCAGGAGAAGTGAGGCCATGCGTCGCTCTTTCCGCGGAATTCCAAGGTATGGATCCTGTCGCGGCAAAGTTGGCCTGCATCTCGCACACTGTCCAGAGCATTTTTGACCCTTTCTCCCCCCTTCGACGTATGTGCATATATCTCGGTCGGTCTCCAGTTGGCCATTTCGAACCGCTTGAGCACCTTCTCGGGGGGCAGAAAATATATCCTCCCCCACAGTCGGGGAGTGGATAAGATCGTTTGACAGAGGCATTGGCAGGTCGGGAGGATGGTTGACCAGGTTGGGGTGCTTTTCGTGTCATCGATGGCGAAAAGTAGGATGTAGGTAAGGGTTTCACAGGGGAGACGGAGGAGCGGCGATCGTATGCGATTCTTGGCTCGAAGTTATTCGATAGAGAAACCAGCGGTGGGCACGTCAACCACAGGTTCTTTCGTGAGTTGAGAGGATTGTTCCCCTATGACGCGGTTTCCGGGACCCATGGTTTCGAGGCCAGACATGATCAGTTACGGGTTAGGCCGTCGATGGGTCCGCAGTGGGAGAAAGACCAGTGGAACTGAAACAGTGCTGGAACTAGGTGGGGGATCCGGCTGGACGAGATGGTAAAAGAGACAGGATGGAACAGTGACCGCCGAATTTATAACGCAGCAGTCCCGACCGTGACAAGATTAGATCATTCCCGACGGTCGCGACCAATCGGACGGACCGGAGGAGAAAGCCTCGGTGTTGTAAGCGCATTCTTTGGCGACCACCAGAATGAGTTTAGAGGTATTCAGGAGGTGAAGACCGTTTACTATGTGTCGATGAACGCTCTCCGCAACTGGCACCGGATGCGAACGATTCATATACGCGCGCAGGAGTGTGATGTTCACTCTGACTCTCATTCTGGCCCATATGTTTACCTGATTCCAGGTACCCAGCCACCAGCACGATACAGGCTTCATGGTGGGTGCAACTACCATCGGACCACCCGATTCTCTCAGTCCCGGCATCCCCTTTAACGCCATCGAGAACAGCTCAATGCGTTCCCGACTCGATCGCGCCGAACTCCCCGACACCAGGGCGCGTGGTCGCCTCCCCCCTGTCTATAGGAAGTCTTCTTACCCAGAGGAGGATATAACATCCACACCAGAGAAACTGGAAATTGATAACGGAAGACGGTTCGGTGGGGCTTTGGTCTCGAATCAGAGAGAGGCTGAGAGAGTTCTGAAAAGAGATTGAGAACACCTCTTCGCTAGTATGCCCTGGGTCTATATGTGCGTCGCATGAAGTTCCCATAATGGCATGGGTGTGGCTGATAGATTGGCACTCTCGAGAGTTCGTTTTGTCGGACAAACGGACTGTCACACTTCCACACTACATCCCTATCCTCATCTCATCCGCTCCTTCGTCCAAACGTCCCCCCGTCTGTATATACGCGGAATCTCCTCATCACACGACCCGAAGCCGATACGATGGATTAGACGCGATTCCTGCGCAGCCGTTCAACGTCATCCCTAAGAAATGAAACGAACGCAACAGGTGCCCACTCACTTGTAAGCCGTTTTCCTTCCTACGCCCTTGTTCCCTGCCCTGGAATCCAAAACGTCAGGCTAAATGTTGGTGCCAGCGCCCCGCTTGGGGACATTCCAACTAGCGGCGATGCCGCTTTCCTTCAATAAGATAGCTCTCCTCGCCGCGTCCATCGTTACATTAGGCAAGCACTAGCTCTACTGTCGCGCTCGGATCAAGATTCGTGAATCCATTGTCGATTGCAGTCACCGGCGTCGAAAGCTCGACAAGATGAACGGAGTGGCACTTCAGCCTCGTCATAGAATACCTGTCTTTCGTGCTCCAAGCCGGTTTCCTCCACAACCATGCCCTCTTCATCTACTTCTGCTCACCGACAGAGTTACCGCCAGCGTCGTCATCGCTTTCACCACATCGGTCTCCTCTTCTGCTTGCTCATCGTTTCCGCTGCTGTTCTATCCTATAACTGGCCATTCCGGACCCCATTTCCATCATCCCCTTCGACGACCGAGACAAACATTTGGTTGTCCCTATGGTTTGGGCAGGTTCGGCCGGTTCGATGGGGGCAGCTTTGGCGATCACACCGAGTTGCCCAGGTCGGTCCATCTGACAAGCCAACCCCGCTCTTCAACAAGGAGACTGATTGGCATTATTACATGCTGGACTCGAACTGCATCGCTTGGGTGTTCAAGATGTCGATGGACGCGGACGTCATCACCACCTTCATGAGGTTCGCCCCCGAAGTCATTTGGCACACCGGCACCCAGACCACTTCTTTAGAAAGGGGCTACGACGCGGTGCCCGAATGTTTCGATCGTTCATCCTGATGTCCTGCGATGATCCCCAAGGTCAGCAACGAGGTTTCCCTCAGCATCGAGCCCCTTCAGCGCAAGTGCACCTGGGACGAATCTGACAACATCGTGCTCGACTCCCTCTCCAGCCATGTGGCTCACATACCGTTGGATTCCTAATTACGGGAGGTCAAGGGACTGGAAGTTGGCAAAATCGAGGGTCCGCCGATCCGAATATCTGGAGTCGAATCCTTTGGACGCGGCACGACCAGATGAGCCTCGCTCTGGCCTTCGATGGGGCTTACCTCCCTCCTGGCTTTGCTTCGCGTTCGACGATAGCTTTTTGGTATACGGAGGAACTCCTTCTACTTCATAGCGTCGTTGGTTTTTCATAGGTGGTTGGACGATAGCAGATGGTCGGCCCCGCGGCATTCATTCCGTTTCGGGCCAACACTAGGCGGGGGGCAACCCGTCACTCTGCAGACATTCATCGCGCTCTCTCTAGTTTTAGGTCTCCCATGCAATACTTCCCATGCAATAACGCAAGAGGGAGCTCTCACCTTCTCCTTGCTTCTTCCTGGAGTCGTTTTCGCAGACTCTGGGGTGACCGGTAGCACACCACCCTTCGTTTTGTTCAAGTTCCCTCTTATATAAGTTTTATGTGTTTGTAGTACCCCAAATGCCGACACTAGCCGAATGGCCGACGCGATCAATTTCGCACAGGAGGTCAGCCAGACGCGTGCTTCAGAAGCTCATGAACGCGGCCACTACATATCTATGACCCAATGCAACGGATGGGGTCCCAATAGTTCCCCTACAAGTTCATAGATATTCATGCATACATGTCATAGCCGTACGGATAGTCACTCATTATTTTTACACAGAACAAGGAATAAATGAACAAGATACATGAAGTACAGACCTCCATCAGAGGAATACATGATTGAAGTCCAGAATCAATAGCTCTCCAGAACCATAATAAGCAACAAGATAATAATTACCACATTGCACATCAATAGGGTTTAAAAACCTCCCAGACAGCTGAAAAATTACCTGTCTAGCCACTGTATCCTCTATCCTAGATAGCCTGGTATCCCACACCATAGTATCACTGAAGTAGAGTGTGGGCCTGCTGGGCAGTGGAATAGGAGATGATCCTGAGATCCTAAAGTCCCACCCCTGGTATTCTGATTGGGGGCAGTGAACCCAGACTCTTGAGCCATCTACAGTGAGGGACCATTGAAGTCCCATTATTCCCACCCTTACTATAGTCACAGCCATTCCTGTCCATAGAGACCAGACTTTGATGAATTTCTCATATAGACAGAAAATTTTGGATCCATCTGCAGATATTTTGAGATCCTCAAGTTCCTTCTGGTCCCCAGGAGTATTGACAGTTTGGGGAAGCTCCCCTTTGTCAATATCCCAGATGCGAATCTCCCTATCTGTATGCCAAACAATGATTATCCTACCATCAATCAGCCGGATATCTCTATACTGAGAGGCATTGGCTGGGGTTCGGAAAGAAGCCTTGCGGATGCCAGTTGAGATATCCCAGATCCTCCCCATCCCATTTGAATCACTTGTGATAATGATACCATCTTCAGCTTGCAGAGTGATGGACTTGATTAGAGCTGAAGTAAAGGGTATGGTTTTTGGATCAGTCTCAACTATGTCCATTGATGAGGTACCAATCTGCCAGAACTTGATCAATTGGTCATTGGATGTTGAGATGAGGGAGGATGGGGAAGAAAATACAAGAGATGTGATAAGGCTGGTGTGGCCAATAAGGGTCTCAGCAAGGTGAGGAATTGAACTTGAAATGTCCCAAACATAGGCAGTGTAACCAGCAGAAACTGCAACAAGCCTACCATCAGGAGAGAAACAGCAGTATTGGACACTACCATTTGCCACACAAAATTTTACCACAATTACTTTAGAACCAGTATTACGAACTGTGACAACTGGCCCATTGCATGAAACAAACTGAGTTCCATCCAAAGAAAAAGCAATGCAAGAACCATTATAAGCAGGCAGGATTTGGTAGCCACTGGTGTCCCACTGCAAGACTTTGTTGTTGCATATGGATAGGAGGTGCTGAGGATCTGTTTGTCAGGGCAACTCTTGCACCCTACCCCAAATGACTCCCTTAAGACCTATAGAAACGATCACGAACTATAAGTATAGCTCCTATCGGTGGTCGCGCTGATCAATGGGATCACAAGGCGTCAATTGACTCAGATGATGGAGTCGCTTGAGGAACTTAACCTAGGCTGCAAAGCAGGAAGGTAGTAGACGGGAGGACGAGGATAGACTGGAGTTAACCAGAGGTGTAGGACGGGTAACCTTACGAGGAACGACTTGTGAGACTAGGGTAGTCTTCACCAAGAATCCTAGAACAATCTGCAAGGCAGGAGACAAGAGACCTGGAAGACCAAATTGATAAACCTAGGGAGCTACTACAAATCAAGACCGGTATTTATAGTAGATCCCTGCGCACAGACCATGTTTGACAAGAAGAGCGTGAACAAACAAAGAATCAAAAGAGGAAACGATTTCCTAAAAGAATAGAAAGTATAGAATCGTGAGAACGAGTGTGGGAGTAAATCGGAATAAAGAGTGGGTCGTGAGAAAGGGATGAGTAAGACATAATTGAATCGTGACAAAGGGGTCGGAGTAATGTGGGGGATTCTGGACCGATGATGTCATGATGATTTCATAGACCTGGGGCTGGAGTGGTCTAGAGTAATGACATCAGATGGTCCGTGCGTCCAATCAGGAAGCGATAAAAGGAGGGAGGAATCAGGGGTACTTCCTCAGCAACTCCTCAGTCGCTTTCTAACTTCTCTACATCTTCACCATGTCCTTCAACCATATCGACAACAACACAACCGCAACAGGCGCATGAACCGCGCTCAGTATCGCGCTGATCGCGATGAGTTCCACCGATCCTTCAACTCGGCTCGTAGGACGAACGGTCGCTCGTTGCGACAAGAAGGTTTGAGGGTCGGTCAGGATAGTCTTGATCTATCGCTAACCTTCTCCTTCTAGTGCGCGCTCCGTATCCGACTTCTCATGCCGTGTGGCGACGCGGGGAGTCCTCGTTCGTCGGAGAGGACTCCTTTGAGGATCTCTCCTTCGGGGACTTCGTCTCCATTGGTCGTCGCGTTGCTATGCGACAACAAGATTACTTGACCGGTAACGAAGACCAAGTCGGGATCCTCCGTCGCGGGATCTTGTTGACCGATGTCGACATGGCGGACTTGTCGGTCCAACGAAGCGTCGAGTACACCGGGATGGTTGGCACGATGTTAGCGGAGTCGCACGCAGCTCAGGATACCGAGGTGGGGGACTGCGATGTCGAGTAATTGGCTTCGATTAATCGCGTCCCTTTTTAGATCGCAGAGCTTAGGCGAGAGACGCGCTCGTTGGCGGAGCTATGCCAACAGCTCACCCGTGACCTTCGTTACGAAAGGAATCGGGTGACTCAACAGTCCAACGATTTGGCGGAGGTCTGGATGGCGCTTCGTCTGTTGCAGGCACGCGTTCCGGCTCCGGCCGAACCAATTGACTTGACGGTGGAGGTCCGCGAGGAGCCCCTGGAGGAGGTCGTTCCTGAGAGCAGGATCTGGAGTCGGGCGACGTCCGTTGTCAACGAGAACGGGCCGGAGGCACCGATCACTATGGTGCTTCGGGACGGGTTCCTCCAAGGTCCGGGTGAGTGGACTTTGATGGACGACCTTGACGTTGCGCTGAGTGCTGCTATGGCTACGACAGACACTCAAGCGGTTCAGGTGGCGCCTCTGGTCCCGATCCTTGACTTCGCCGAGGAGGAGGCCGAACAGGCTCGTCAGGATAGGCGACGGGGAACTGAGCAGATGGACGCCGAGGCGGATCGTCTGGTGAGGGAAGGTCGTGCTCCGGTGGAGTATTCTGAGGAGGATGCTGTGGACCAGCCTCCTCTTGATGAGTATGCCTCCGCTCCGGAGTATACGGCTTCCGAGTAGATAGTTGTCCGCGTGCCCAATATACTCCTGTCACGTGATTCGAAAATGAGTGAACATAAGGAAGAGTGAACATATTGAAAGGGAATAAGAGAAACACATGGTTGAGAAAATAGTCCGTTGTTATAAAGTAAAGTGAAAAAGTATACCACCGTCAGGCGTATAGTCGCGTTAGTGACAACGCCGTGACACTGTTGGAGAGAAAAAAATGTGGTATATAATACCCAATTCCATTATGATGTGCTGGCACCCCCCTGTCTGAATGTCCCACAAACAGACTTCCCCATGACTAGAACCTGAAGCAATCCTTGTGCAGTCTGCTAAGATGGAAACAGACCAAACCCAGTCAGTGTGACTAGAGAAGGTTTTGACAACCCCACCAGTCTGAACATCCCAAAGCTTAACAGTCCTGTCATCACTTCCAGATACAAGTGATACCCCATCCAATGAGAAGGTAAGGGCCCTAACCCAATCAGTGTGTCCAGAAAGAGTGACCACCTGGCTGCCTGTGATTCCATCAAAAATTGTGATGTCTATGGCCTCAGACCCAACAGCAATGGTGTTATTCCAGCATGAGAGGGCAAGTGGATTATTGTCCAATGAAACTGTGCGAGAACACATTCCCCATTCTACTTGGAGCCCCTTAACCACCCTAACCACTTGTAACAGTTCTGCATTATAGCATTTTCTAAGCCAAGATGAAGGTGGGCAGAATGGAAGGGCAAAATGGTATATCTGGGAAGGAGAGTTGCAGATTGTGTCAAAGTGTTCCAACAGGAAACGCTGACTTTCATTGGTCCACTTGCAAGAAACTCCTGCCTAAATAAATATGAACACTGGCAGGCTTTTGTAGGTGCATCATATACAACTCACCAACAAATACCATTTCTGTATATCATTAATGGCATAAACACCAATGTCAAGGTTTCCCATGAGGCTAAGGACCTCAATCCAGAATAGAAGATGTGATGTGAAGAACCTTTCAATTGCATTGTGCACTTCCTCAACATCAGGGCAGCTGCTGGGAAGCATAACAAGGTGTTTTGTCCAGAAGCAGCATGCATATTCAAATGCACCTCCAATGTAGGTTGCCCTGTGTGTGGGAAGATCTTTAACCCTGCTTAGAAAGACATGATCATCCAGTTCACAGATGTTCTTCTTCAACCTTCTCCCCATCAAATTGAGACATGAAAGCAGGATCTCTCTGTGATAAGTTGAGGGATCTATGAAGAACTGTTGGTCTGTGCATCTCCCTGGGTCTGTAAGAAAGTCAGGGAAGGATTTGTGGAAGACACAGACTGGATCTTCTACATTATCTGGGAAAAGGAGGAGAGAATGGAGGGGACGGAGGATGGTGGAGATACCAGACACTCTTAGGAGGTCCGAGAGCGCTGACACTGAAAGAGGGTTAAGCACGAGTAACACTGCCCCAACCACAGTCTTGAAACAGGAATGGAATTCCTTGTTGTCTGCATCTACATCATTGACTGCTTGCTCCAAAACCTGGGTGTAGAGGAGGTCAACTCCAGACCTCCCTTCGTGAGAAGTACTTTGAGGAAGCGAGGTGATCCGGGTCAGTTGTTCCGTGGGTGTGTGGTTCTTAGATGTGACAAATTTGATGACTGTCGAGGCGTAGATGAAGAACCCTGATGCCTTTTCACAGAGAATGTCGATGTCGGATGAACTTGGCCAGTCTTGTGTAAAGTCGCAGTCGCTTCGGTTTCGGAGGACGTTGGCCAACTGCGTCCTGAAGAAAAGCTTGATGTCGTTATCCACCAAGGAGCGTTCAACCTTGTGAAGTTTGAATACTTTCGTGATGGATTGGAGTGATGGTAGACGAAATCCGGAGCGGATTTGGGCATCGGGGCGGCCCGTGATGAAGAACTTGACATTTGGGATCTGGTCCACATGTTGGGAGAGTACAAACAAAATGGCGGATTCGGGGTTTCGATCCTTACACTCGTCCAGGGCGTCAATGATGATGAGGGTCCGGATCTGGGTTGCCTTGAACGGATCAACAACAAGTTTTTTCATCTGCGAATAAAGTGACTCCCGTCCGACGTCGGGGTTTGCCCTCAAGAGTTTCAGCAGCTCCTCTCGGAACCGCGGATACCGGTAAGCAAGCTGGAAAGCAAGGGTGGGGAAGATCGCCTGAAGGTTGCTTCTGTCGTCGAAGTCTCGCGAGCAAAAGAAGCTCGCGCCGAGCTTTCCATCCGCAAAGCTAGTCTCGGCAAATGTCTGGGCGATGGTCGACTTCCCCGTCCCTACAAGTCCGTTTAACCAGAACACGCGTCGGTCTTGCTCGTCCTCCAGCCATCCTTCGAGTTGCAGAAAGACTTCCTGCCTCGTTCCCCTCAGACACCCCTGTCTGTTCCCTGAGTGGTGACCGGCATCTGAGGTGTGATACATGCCGTTCAGAAGGACACGATCCACATCCCCCTATTTGCGAGTTATTGCACATGGCCTGAAGGTAAGGGGAGAGGGGCTCACAATGAGTTGACAGCTCTTATCGTAGAGGTCCTGCTGTAATGACGTCTGACACAGATGTCAGGTAAAGTTAGAGCAAGCACTCGGAGGACAAACCTGATAATCCATCATGGCGTCGCGGATATCCTCGACCAGGTCGACAAGCTTATCTACATCCTCAGTACTCTCCAGGAACTGTGTGACCTTTCCTCGCTTTTCCAGTGGGATGAGGTCTTGAAGAATACCATCCAGTTTCCTAGCAATTCATACATGTTAGACTGGATATTGACCCTGGAGAGTGTGGAGTTACCGTTCAAGGATCTTCCTCCTCTCTTCCTCCCTGGCCTCGCCCTCGGGAGCTGGCGCGCTGAGCAATTCCGCAAGCCCCTCAACTCGGGGTATCAACGATTCTATCCTTTGGCGACATGCCAGCGTTTGCTAGGACAGCCGTGAGCATCACGGGTGGAGTGGTATGGGAGAGATGGACCATACATCGCAATGTTTGAGGATGGCAGAGAGACCTCCCACAACAGATTTGAGAGGCGGAAATACGGACGCAGATTCTTTCACCAGATGCATGGCTAACTTGGTTGTAGAATATGCAGTAGACTTCCAGACTGATTTATTCTCGGGTGGTACTCGTGGGTCAACGGCACGATCTAAAGTTTTGTGCGTAGAAAAGTGTAGTTAGATGGATCATCCGGAATGAGGGTGTTTGCGTACCGTTGGATTCCTGGTGGTGAGAGTTCAAGGGACTGTACGTTGTTAGAGTTGAGGGACTGATCCGAAGATCTGGAGTTGATTCCGTGGGACGTGGTATTACGACAAAATCAGGTTCGCTTTGGTCGTCGATGGAGCCGACATCGCTCCTAGCTTTGCTTCGCGTTCGACGATGGCTCTTTGGTATACGGAGGAACTCCCGCCACTTCATAACGTCGCTGGTTTGGTGTAGGTGGTTGGGCGATAGCAGATGGGTGGCCTCGTGGCATTCATTCCGTTTCGGGCCAACACTGGACGGGGGGGCAATCCACTATCCTGCAGACATTCATCGCGCTCTCTCTAGTTTAGATCTCCCATGTAACAACGCAAGAGGGAGCTTTCACCTTCTGCTTGCTTCTTCCTAGAGTCGTTTTCGCAGACTCTGGCATGGCCGGTAGTACGCCACCCTTCGTTCCCTCTTGTATCAGATTTATGTGTTTGTAGTACCCCCTACTATGCTGACGCCTCTTTCCCAAACCACTCGAATTTCCACTAACCGAATGACCGACGCGATCGATTTCGCACAGAAGGTCAACCAGACGCGTGTTTCAGAAGCTCATGAACGCGACCACTATCAAGTCTCCCAACCCCGCTGGTCCCAGCCTTACTTCTGACATTATCGA
>Ga0307515_10007204_pt1 | contig 22042 bp, 10 predicted proteins | sample 17_EM_MG_FD_194513 | JGI IMG/M metagenome (GOLD analysis project Ga0307515, IMG submission 194513) | Populus trichocarpa ectomycorrhiza microbial communities from riparian zone in the Pacific Northwest, United States - 17_EM | ecosystem: Host-associated > Plants > Roots > Unclassified | place...
CACAATCCCCATTAAACCTAATGTTGAAGGATATAATTGAAATTGAAAAATCAATTAAAAATAACATAAAAACAACTCGAGTTAACCTGCTAAACTCGTGACCCGAGTCATGAGACGAGAATAACCTTATATAAAGAAAACTAAAACAAATCACGAACCCTAACTCTCAATCATTCAAGTGATGAAAGATGAAATTAAGAAGAAAAATAAATTAGGAAGAGGGGGGAACTCAAGCCACCTGAGTTAACTTGTTAAACTTGTGGTCTGAGTCATGAAACTGAGATAATCATAAAAAAATAAAAAAAAAACAGAAAAAAACTTAGATTGAAAAAAAAACACTATTTTATTGAATTTTTTTTGTGAGAAGGGGACGTAAACCCTCCCTTCTCCTTTAGTTTTTTTGTTAATGTAATTGAAATAAAAAAATCAATTAAATACAAAAAAATAACTTGAGTTAACTTGTTAAACCCGTGAGAAGGATAACTCATGGAAAACAAATAAAACAAATCATAAAGCCTAATTTTCAACCAATCAAATGTTGAAAGATGAAATTGAGGGGAAAGGTTGGGGATTTGAGAATTTGATGTATGATGTCTCGAGAAAATATAATTTTCAGATGAAGACAACTTTGATATAGACTATTAATAATTTTCATGCGTATAGGATGGTTTATGGTTGGAGAACGCATGAAAAGTTATCATATCCATACTGGATGAAAAATAACAAGGGCATCACCTTAACAAATGGTGGTAAAATATCTTTTTTTTTTTTATTATCACCAATAGTTCTTGCCAATCAATCACAGGTATAGAAAGATCATAAATGACTTCTTTGTAGGTAGAGTTGAAAGGGATGTTGCATCGTCGATACCGTCGAGTGCAAAATTATATGACGTTGTCTCGTAGTACAAGGGCATTGTATTTGATTTTCTCTTGTTACCTCCTGCTCTTTCTTTTTCTTGTTCTTTATTGATAAATCCTTTTTAACAAGTAGTAAAGAGGGTTTTTTTTTTCATCTTTTGATTTATATTACATCTGTGTTCATTTTCTTGACCAATTTCTTTGATGAGTTAAAGTTTTGAGCTACTTGTAGCAGCTTGTAATTCACACACTCCAACACTGTTTTGGTTGCCTTTAAAAGGATCTTATCTATTCCAACAATTTCTAGTCGTCCTCAACTATATTAGAGGTCAAATTTTGAATCGACATAATTTTTTAGATACATTTACAACTTTATGATAAATTGTTAATTGTGATGGATTGATAATTTGTTGTGAATGATGGCGAAAATTTGACTGAGAAGGTTGTTATTTTGGATAGGTTTGGGTTAATTGTTTATTTAGCTTATTGTTATTTTACCATTATTGTTAGCCTTCTTGGACTAGACAGAATATTTGACACAACTCATGCCTTCCCCCCACTTTGCACTTATCCAATCAACTCAATATAAAAAAGCACAATATAAAAGAAAAAAAGATTATTTACTGACAATAGTTTATTTCTATGATCACGTGGGAAGAAATACTCAGCTTATTTATTTATTTATTTTTTAGTTTAACGTGGGTGTCCGGGCTAGCTTGCGCGCACCTCGACTAATCCCACGGGCCCTGAAGTTAACGACCATGTAAGTCTCCAGTGGCCATCATATGAGCAACCACAGGGCTCGAACCTGAGACCACAGAGGGAGCAAACCTCTTGATTTCAAGTTTTTACCACTGGGTCACCACCTAGATGGTTGCTCATTTAATTTTTTTACTTGCATGGATGAAGGTCTAGCATGCTGATTTAAATCCTTTCTTGTTTACAAACCTAGTTACCAAACAATTTTTTAAAATGGCTGCCGTCTTCCACAAACTGGTACAATCACAGAACAAGACACTGGGTTCGGAGGACAGGCCTCGCCGGAAGTATCCGCCGCAGCAGAACCACCTGCCAAGAAACAACGCTTCTCGGTTTATACAGGGGAGACATTTTTGAGATTCATCTTGGATCCAAAGTCCAAAATATATCAAACAAAAACAACTTTCCTTTTTTCCATTTTTTTAAATGGAAACTAAATAAGAAATCGTGAATAAATTGACTCCATCTCCAAGGAAAGGAAGTCAAGTAAAGTGTCCTTCCATGTTCACACGTGTCATACTATCCTCCTTTTCAACAGCGAACAGTTAGAGTAATATTAATATTAGAATAGGAAAAAAGAAATAAATAAAATCCAACAAGACAGCCTGAAAACGTATTCCTAAAAATCTAAAAATCCATTGTCTTACATGAGACTGGGGATATTCCGTGCTCCATGGCAGGGCACCTTTCGCTAATCTCTTCCGCCCGCCCGTCCAGACGCGGCGCCCATTTCCATTATCATCTACTGCCCTTTCTTTCCTCCCGGCTGAATTCTTCTAAGATCCATTGCTCGATTTTGCAAGATGCACTATTAGTAGCCTGGCCCTGTACCTATTGTTTGAAATTTTTATTTGTGTAATTGTATTTTTTTAATTAAATTTAAAGATAATTAAATCAAATTTATTAACTAATGATAAAAACCAAAAATAAAAATAAAAAAATTACGCAAATATATGATGTGATGGTTTTGGAATTCACGCAAAAATCTTGTATATATAATTTTTTTTTAAGTAAATTATCTGACCTCATCAGAGTACTATATTGTACCTAAACTTGTAAAGTAAAACATCTATTCAGTATTTTACACACCTTTTATTTGCGTCGATTTCTTCTTCTTCTTCTTCGCTTGGTTCTCAGCCTGCAGCAAAGGTAAATCCTTTCTTTATTTCTACTTATTAGATCCATAAATAATGCACCTCACAGTTAATTCTGCTGCTTTTTGTTAAAAGTTTTTTTTTTTTGTAACCTCGGCTCAATTCTTGATCTGGGTTTTGCTGTTTTTTAATTGGGTAAAATCAGTTTTAATGTTGTAATTGCAGTTTTGGGGGAATTCTGGATCAGTGGACAATGATTGACTTGTTTGTGTTTTTGTTAAAAAATAAAAATAAAGTAGTGTTAGCTAATTTATGCCTTATGTAGAAGGGTGATGGAATCTATTGATGCTGCTTTCTTATTGTATTTTGGTTCAGTGTTTTGACTTGAATTGTTCATGCTGTTTCTTTATTTTACGAATATTTAATTATTAATTTTTCTAGTGAATTGTTCGAGTGTTTCAAGACTGCTCTCCTCGTATAAATGCTCATTTTTTCACTCTTGTTCGTTCATATCTTGTCAATCTGGTTTCTGATTCGGTGAAGTGTAAGTATGCTCCCCTTTTTTGCAGCATATGCCAAGTTCATAATTGGTGTTGCTAAGCTGAGGGTTTCTTGATGGGGGGTGTTTTGAGTTTAGCTAGTCCCAAATGCAGAACAAGCGACTATAATGAGGTGTTAAATAATGGAAGCTGCAAGAGGCAAAAGACATCCTCAATTTTTTATGATGAGGAAAGCCCAAGATTGATTCCATTTCTTCCTGATGAGTTATCAATCCAGATTCTTGCTAGAATCCCCAGATGTTGCTACTTTAATCTGAGTTTGGTGTCACGCAAGTGGAAGGAAATGTTTGAGAGTGCTGAGCTGTTCAAAGTTAGAAAAGATTTTGGATTAACAGAAGAATGGCTGTATGTACTGATAAAGGATAAAGCAGATAAATTATCATGGCACGCTTTGGATCCATTGTCAAGAAATTGGCAGAGATTGCCTCCAATGCCAAATGTTGTTTGCACAGACAAATCTAAAAGGGGACTTTCTGGGTTTTGGTTGTGGAATGTAGTTGGGCCAGGCATAAAAATTGCTGAAGTCATAAGGAGTTGGCTTGGGCAAAAGGATACGCTGGATCAAATGCCATTTGGTGGTTGTTCCATTGGTGCTGTTGATGGATGCCTCTATGTGCTTGGTGGGTTCTCTGGAGCTACCACCGTGAGATGTGTCTGGCGGTTCGATCCAATCTCAAACAAATGGAGCAAAATGGCTTCCATGTCTACGGGTAGAGCTTACTGTAAGACGAGCATTTTAAATAACAAGCTATATGTTGTTGGGGGGGTTAGTCAGGGCCAAGGGAGATTGACTCCTCTTCAATCCGCTGAAGTTTTTGACCCATGCAAGGGTACATGGTCTGATGTCCCAAGCATGCCATTCTCAAGAGCTCAATTAGTGCCCACTGCCTATTTGTCTGACATGCTAAAGCCTATTGCCACCGGGATGACTTCCTACATGGGAAGATTATTCGTGCCTCAGAGTTTATACTCATGGCCCTTCATTGTTGATGTTGGTGGGGAAATATATGATCCTGAAACAAATTCATGGGCTGAAATGCCAACTGGCATGGGAGAAGGTTGGCCTGCACGGCAGGCAGGTACGAAATTGAGCGTGGTCGTAGATGGTGAATTATATGCATTTGATCCGTCTACTTCTGCAGACAGTGGTAAGATCAAGGTATATGATCACAAAGAAGATACATGGAAAGTTGTCATTGGGAAAGTCCCTGTTGCTGATTTTACAGAATCCGAATCTCCATATCTGCTCACAGGTTTTCATGGAAAGATTCATGTCCTCACAAAAGACGCCAATCAGAACATTGCAGTTATGCAGGCTGACGTGCAAGATGTTTTGGGTTCCCCATTGAACTCAACTTCTGTTTCTGCTCAGTCCTTGCATGAGCATTCTGACTCATCGGAAACAGTTGTTTGGAAGGTCATAGCCAGTAAAGATTTTGGGTCTGCTGAACTTGTAAGTTGTCAGGTTCTTGATGTATAGGGCTACTTTGATTAGTGTTTTATTTAAGATATTGATGTGTCTTAGAACCTGCACAAGTGACCAAGTACTAGAAATTGGAATTTGGTGTCTGCCCATCAAGATGGCTTCCAATTGTATTCGTATTCTTAGAACTTGAAGTAAATTTCATGATCTGTTTGAATTGCCTGACAAGAAAGGTATCCGGATGTTTGCGAACTAAAGGTGTGGTATATATGAAGAAGACGTCAACCAGTCTGTCATGTGTCATTTTCAATTTTGGATGTGGTTTTCTGCATTTAAAATCATTCGTGCTGCCAATTTTCTTCTCTGGAGAGTTGGACTTGTGAAGTTTAAAGGTGAACAGTAGCCATAACATTCAACAATTAGGATGTGGAGTAACGTCTTGAATTGTTGAGTTTACAGTTTTAATTTTTCTCAATGATGTATTTCTGTCTAAAGATTTCGTGTAAGAAATATTTACGATGGTCCCTACCAAATACAAAAAAACAATCTAATACAATAAAAGGGTGCGTCTGCTTTGCTTGGTGCACCGTAAGAAGATCTTGTGTCCCATATTTTTGGTGGTTTCTGCACTACACCTACCTCTGTATCGTTTCTGCATTACAATGTATAAGCCTACAGGTAGGCCGGCTTGACCTCGGGAGCATATCTTGTCTAAACCGAATTTCTTACAACTCTTCAATTTGCCATCATAGGGAAGGATTTCTTAGCTTCTTGCTCCATTTTTCTAAAGAAAATTCAGCGAAGCAAACTGTTTAATCGAAAAGCTGAGCAGAGGATCCAACTCTGCTATAAGCCTTAAGAATATAAACTGATGAAACCAGCAACCAACTTTGGAGCTATTCAAGATACTGTTCAAGGCAAAATGACCATTTTCTACAATCCATTTGTCCATGCCATTCTATTTGTGCACATCAGCTCTAACACGAGACAAAAAAGATTTTAATGGGAGCCAAGCGAATTCTAACTTTCTAAGCAATGCAACCATATCCGTACTTCCATGGGTAGCAGAGTGCCACTATTATTCCTCTCTATCCATACACAAGAGTAGAAAGTAATCCCAAACAAGTTTCCTCTCCAGAAAATTCTTGACAGCTATCCAAGCTCAAGATTCTGGTCCCCAAAAACCATGCGAACGCCCACTATGGTAAGGATATTTTGCCAATTCATTTTAGTAATAGGACAAGCGAAGAAAACATGCTTCGCATAGTCATTACTCTTAGGCTAGTTTTGTGCCATCTAGACTGAACCCATTTTTCTCTGAACTGCTCAAAAACAAATCATCTATATATTGGAATTGAAATATCCATGAATTTGGAACCTTGATTGACAAGGTGGGAATTATACCCGGTTGCCAATCAAGCCAACACGAGGCAATAGTTCATTGTTTGAAGCACATAACAGGCAAGAAAGATAATATTGTACCATCGTTTCGTGTGACAACGAAGCTCATCTCTTAAAGTTATATGACTGTATTTCATTTGTTTTGTGTTTGTCATACGAAAAACTACGTGCAGAAAACTGCTCCAATAAATTTATCTTTATCTTAAAAGCAATATAAGAATATGTTAAATGTGTGACGGAGACGCAATGGATGGAAGCTTGGTTAATCTTTTATGTTATCCCTTAGTGGAACTCCGTTTCAGCGGTTGATGGAAGATTCAGTTCAAATGTGAGCAATCATTCGACTGGAAGGAAAAGGACAGCTTAAAGGCAAATGTTAGGTGGCAAATCTGGACAAGCTGGTGTTAGGTAACAAAAATGGACAACTTTAATGTCTGATCATCTGATGTCAGGTCTTGGTAAAAGGAAGCCCAGTGCATTCATGGCCTAGTTACAAAGTGTTGAGAATAGTACCATAGATGCCAGGCCTTAGAATTAGGGCTATCAACTTCAAGAATTGGTTTGGTGCCGTTGAGCTACAAACATATTGAAATGGCTAGCCCAGCACATTTACTGCGAGACTCATGGCTCGGAATTAAATGAGAATTGAGATGACCCAACTCATTTAAACGAATTCCCTCGTAGCTGGTCATGAAAGTTATTCTGGGCTGTGACTGTGCTTGTAGATGAATTGATTTTTCAATCGAGAAAAAAGGCGTTGATGATAATCAATTGGTTCTCGTGGTCTAACGAAATTAATTAATTAATCCCCATTGTTTCAACAGTTAATTAAGTGGCCGTGCAGCTGTGCTTACTGTTATTTCACCCATGCAGAAATCTGACTTCTCTCTTGGATTTACTTGCTAGTGGGATCTCCCTTGCTCCATTATCTCTTTCTCCTGTGCTTCTCTCCGAATTCAACCACTGAATGGGCTGACAAATGGGATAATAAATAAATAAAAACAATAGTTATTGTCTTCTTTTTTTATCTATAGTGTATTTGTTTTTGTTTTTAAGAAGTGTTTTAGAAAAAAAATTATTTTAATATAATAATGTTAAAAATAAATTTTAAAAAATAAAAAAAATATTATAAGAAAGCACACGGTCAAAACTATTATCCAAATGAGAAATAAAAACAAGTATGATACAACAAAACTGAAGTGTCATTTTCGATATTCTTTGGGTTGCATTTTTTCAGTTAGATTCAGGTAAAACAAAACAGAACTCTGACTCTGAAACTCTCCCATTCCAGTAGTTTCTTTCTACATCAAGAAATTCAATAACCAGCCTCTCCTTCATTCTTTGGGTTGCTCCCATACTGTTCTCATCATTCACTAACATCCCTCTTGTTGTTGCATCAAGAAATAGAATCTTGGGGATTCAAAAGTTCATTCTCAAGTGTAAAGCACGCTCCTTTTCAGTCATAATCAGTTGAAAGATTGCTTCTTTCTTGGATTCCGAGGACGAAGTCACTATATTTGATCTGGGTTCTTGGTGTTTTGTTTTTTAGATAGTATACAAGTAGCGCTCTTAGGCACTGTTGTTGAAAGTCCTTTTCAAAGAGACTTAGTAGTGAAGGATACGTACTTGGATCTTTAGTAGAGTTTAAAGGGTGTTCTCTTTTGTTTTGGGAGTTCGTAGAAATCATTATAGAGGCGGGGTTTCAGTAAGAGATTCGTCAATGGCAACACCAGCTTCGATTGAGCTCAGATTCAGGCTACCAGATGGCAATGATATTGGGCCAAACAACTACACTGAAGCTGCCAATGTGGCGACTCTTAAAGAGCATGTAATTGAGCAATGGCCAAAAGGTTACAAATCTTTTTCACCTTTATTATTGGTTAACTTGAATGCTTCTTGAATTACTTGTACTATCTATGTGTTTTGCCTCTTTGATTAATTTTTTTTACGCTGTTTGATGCGTGTACTTCTTGGTTTTTGATTCATTGCTTCGAAACTGAGATAGCTTTCATTTTTTAAGGCTTTATTCTTGTTCTTTATGATTGTATGTTTCTAGGAATCTTTCATTTTGATACTTCTTATCTTTGCCTTGTAGACATTGAGTACATCTTGTTTACCTTTTAATGGCCTTAATGTAGTTTTGCAAGTTATTTACGAGTTAGATGATTTTATCCTTATTTTCACTTCTCCAACGTGCAACAATTCTGGTAATTTCGGGGTCTATTGGGACATTAAAGACTCTGGAAGAAATGGAAACCAACTAGATTTAGATAATTTACTTGCCAAATTGGTTGAACTAAAGAAAAAGTAAGTGCTGTTTCAAAAATAATTTGCTGGTTGCTGAAAGGAAACCTGATGTCAAGAAAGGCTGACTCTGTCCTTGTTAGTACTCTGTGATTTCCGGTAAATGTATGAAAAAGAACGAGAATGGTCACAATGCCAAGTTTTGAATGTTGAAGTTTGTAATTTTTGGCTTTTCCATTATTAATGGATTAATCTAAACTTGTGTTATTCTAATATTTTAAAGCTTCCTATTCTGCATTTTGTGGTAGTAAGCCCATAGTTTATGTGGATGGTAATTGGAAAATATCTTGCTCTTTCTCTTTCCCTTTAGTTTGCACTTGTACAAAAACGGGTAAAGGGTAATCATTTAGAAAAGGCACTTATAGAAGTCTTTCTTGCCCTAAATCTTGAAATGTTGTGTGGTTTAGTGTGATTGCCAAATTGCATTTTGATGTCCAATTGACTTGCATTTTCTAATATGATCGTGTCTCACTTCACAGACAAGGAAAATGGCCCGAAGACTATAAAAGATGTGAAGCTTATATATGCTGGACATGTGCTGGAAAACCATAGAACACTTGCCGAGTCCAGACTTCCTGTCGGTGATCGTCTCGCAGGTGTAGTCACCATACATGTTGTTCTGCGTCCTCCTGGTACACGTATAAACAATGGTGGGTAATCCATGTAGCATGCTGTAGATAGTATTTCAGAATGTGCTTAAAACATGCATCTGTGTGGATTATGATGGCAATAAACTATATGACTCATGATAACTATTCGTGAATTTTACCTTGTATTACCACTATGAAGTCATTGATGTCTCATTTGATTACGTGTGTGTGCATCACTAAATACATTGCTCTTAGTCAGACTAATTAATTGAGAGGGGGGGAAGCTAAGATACTTTTTTTTTTTAGTTTTCTTTTTGCGTGAGCTTGTGCTCTTAGTATCTCCCTTATCAGCTCATGTTGATGTAGGGAAATAACAATGTTAATTGACTTCATTATCTAGATATTCGGTCCCCCGTCATCCTGCATGTATTTGACTATTACATTGAATATCCGCACTCGTCCGAGAAGCGTTCTTCCCTTTTTAATCATAAGCTAGCATGTAGAGGAGGCAAGAAGTTTCACTGACAGTGAACTTAGGCAACTTCGCTGTTAACTTCATGTTTCCATTTTAAACAGCATCCAAAGGGTTTGCCTGAAAAACAATGGAAGGAATGGATAGTGCTACTCAGCACCCGAAGAACTAACACTCAATGTATCTTTTACAGGTGATCAGCGCATTGATGTTGAATGGCGGGAGGGTTGCTCATGCTCAATCTTGTAGTTGCAAGAAGAAAATATTCTGAAGCTGCTTCAGTTGGTATAGGAGCCTTTCATGTGCAGTGTGTTAGACAGTAGATGAGGTGCAGTTTAAAATTTCAGGAACTCCAAATTTCAAGTGGCTTTAGAAACAAAAAAACTTGAAGTCCACCACCAGCATGCCCTCTGTTTCTTTCATCTTTTGGTTTCTTTGGCACACTACTGTGCTGTTCATTCATTAGTGTTGGCAAATGCAAGGAAAGAAATTTGTCATTGTGGATTAGAAGTTTAGTTGATATATAGGGTTTATCCTACCAACAGAAAGAAAAAGGAAAGAAGGAAAGAGAAAAAAAAAAAAAAAGAGTAGAAGCGCTTGCAGAAGAATTTATGATTTTGCATGGATCTGTTGTTATCACACTGGCTTCTGAAAAGTTACAGAGAAGGTACAGCATGCGATTTTTCACACGATCAATAAAACTTTGCCAGATATCCACTCTGGGTTGAGTCCAACTTTTTATCAACTTCATTTGATTTATGGCGACTCTAGTGGACCTTCCATTAGAAACGTTACTGGCAGTAACGAATTAATCAAGGATCATATTGTCACCATGTTCGCCGGGACGTTTCGGATTGGAAAATTTTATCGGTTCTTGACTATAATATTATTCAAACATCATGCTGTGTTTCAAGTTGGTCAAGTAACCTCTCTTATGATTCGCATCATTAGGCAAGTGCGTATATCAAGTGAAGTTGTAGCTTTATCATAGGTCACTTAATCATGAAACCTGTTCAATAATAGCTCCTGCATGCTCCGGCACCTAAAGGAAAATTTCATGAATGAATGAAAAAGGCACAACTGGTAGTGTGGAGGGGGAGACATAGCAACGGGGAGGAATTGGCTCAAGGCATTTTGCTAGCTTTTCGAGTGACGAACCAAAATTGGTTTCGCTGGTCAAATAATTTGATTACTATACAGTATAATGAATTACAGCAGAGAGCAAAAAGGTCATAATTTTATACTAACTATATATACTTATGATGCTAACAACCAGCAAAACACGATTTTATTTACAGAAGGTACAACCGCTTCTACGCTTTTGGCATCCCATTGCAGGCTTGTCGTATTTGAAACTTGACTTGTGCCAGCTAATTAGCCAGTAAATAGCAACCAGCAATCTACATAATTAATTAATCACGGGAGGCAGTATGGGGATATGAACTTCTGAACTCCATAAATGGTATTTCTGAGACTTCGTAAAAAAGGCACTGAAGGAGGCTTTTAAAGATGGCTACGAGGAATGGTCCCCAAGGGAGGCTGATGAGGAGCGGTTTAAGTATAGGGCTTTCTTTGATGCCGAGCATTCTTGAGAGTCATCATGAGCTTCTGTCTCTCACCTTCAACCTCTGCAAATTGAAGGCTTAGCTGAGAATAGCGGTCATGCATCTCTTTTAGTTCAGTCTCCACAGTGGTATACCTTCCCTTTAGTTCCAGCATGTCCTTAATCAACTCATTGATGTCTCTAAAGCTTTTGAATATGGCTTCCTCGTCACTGTGTTGTTTCAAGAAAGAACTGGAGCAGAATTGGAAAATTTTATATTCGTTAGCTTTCTTTTTAGAGGTTTTATCTAGTGTATAGCATCACCAATTATAGGTTTCACATATTAAGGAAATAAAAAAAATATATGTGAAAATTTCACCCCTATCATTCTTGAACAAGTTTAACCATCTACTGTGCAACCCAGTGCATGGCAAATGGACAAGGTTAGAAAGAGAATTTTCTACGTTACTACCAATGCCAACAGGAATTCTAGTATCTCAGGTGTTTTCACAGCTGGATTGAGGGGCATACCTCTGGAAGAGGATGCTTGATCTTTTCTTTGCTTGCAATGCTTCAGCAAGCTCAATTTCTAATGCAAGCACCCTCTCTAGAGCATTTCCACACCCTGAGAATTCATTGAACAAGGGGAACATGGTTCCTAGTTCTTCATTGGCCTGAGCAAAGAGCAGAAAGTTAAGTGTCCAGATGAAGAGAGCTATTACACTGAAAGGTGCAGATAGCGACCAACTTACCTTCTGTAGCTTCATAAATTCGCTTTGTAAGCCAGGAAACTTTTGGTCAAAATCATTATCATCTTGCAGCAGAAGTGAATTCTCGTTTTTCATCCTTTCTAACTGCATGCAAAAGAGAAAAAAATAAAGATTTAGAAGTTAGTTTTGTAAATTTACATTTACCAAATGGCTCTAATGCTATCTAAGACCTATGTTCCATTTCCATTTCTGCGCATAAGAATGTTTGACAGATGAGCAATCTGCAGGCATCATCTCCCTGGGCTTCAGAGTGCAGATATGTGTACCTGATTACTCAAGTGGTCCATGCTAGACTTTAAACTTTCAGCTCTGAAATGATCATTGATGATAGCTAAATGCTTCATGTCAATATGCAGCAACCTGTCTTGATTTATGAGCGCAGAACTTTTCAGCCCATTTACACCACCAGATACACAAACATCCTGATAAGCAATTACAAAAATAAATGGTTAGAGGAAAACTTTCCAACATCATAAATTTTGCAATAGAGAGGTTGAAGGATAAGAATAGCAAAATTACAATTTTCTTTACAGAAATTCAAATATTTTACTGGCTCACACCAAAAGATATGATAAACTTTAAACCACTGACTAGCTATAAATAGTAAACAAGAATTTCAAGGAAATATTTAAAAGATACTTAATTCTTTATGAAACAAAAACCACTAGGAGAAAATAACACAGATATCTGATCACAATTATATTATTTTGTGTACTATTTTCTTCTTTTATTCAACAAGTTGTTCAAAACTTAAGTTACATTATTTTTCCACTGGAAAGTAACAATACTTCAGAGACAGCAAATCTCGGACTTTTGAGACAGGAAGCAAAGGCTTGTTTTTGACTAACGCACAACTAAATTATGAAATAAGTGAAAAGGATGAATACAGGTACATTTATAGCATCTAACAAGTTCTAATTGTGGATATGTAACATGACTCATTTAAGAAAGACTGAAATTTCTTCTCAATTTATGGTAGGGCAGACAAATATATGTTACCACGAACTAATCAAGTATATATTTAATTATCCTCTTGCAATAACATAATCGAACTTGAGATATACTGAACAAATTTTCAATAACACAACCGCCAAGTTTTTGTTTCATTGATTACCTGCTCAGGTTGCCCATTCATGAGTGTGCTTGAATGGTCAGCTCTGTCAAAAGAGGCAGGGAATGCATGTTCTGCTTCTTCACTGTTCCTCGAACTATGCCTTCCCAAACACTTCTGGTTTGGATCCCCTGTTGGACCATTCAAAGGGACCGTGTGTACTCTTTTTCTTTCATAGCTTGAAGCATCAATGATTGAGTTTTTGTCGCTGGAATTTCTGATAACTGACTCATCAGAAGACAAGCAATCCACTTTGCAAGATCCATCATTTTGTTCTGCTTGCATGTCCACTAGTGATTTGGAATTCTCTAGCAATTCTTTCATCGAAGCAAGTTCAACAGCAATTTTTGACCTCTCCTCGTTGCATTCTTCCAAGGCAGCTTCAAGTTTTTGTTTTTCTTCCTTGCAGCACTCAAGACTTATTAATGAGCATTCCATTTCAGCCTTCATCAGGTCATAAGCATTCACTTTTTCACGTTTGTCAGAAAGTACAGATTGTAACTCAGCCTCCAATTCCAAGATTCTCATTCCCAGTTCTTCATTTTTCTTCAGATGAGAAGCTTCGGATTTCTTCCTATTCTCAATTTCATCAATGGCATCTTGTAATTTCCATAGCATCTCTTCACTGTGTTTTTTGGAGATGGACAGCTGCTGCTTCTGTTCTTGCAGCCTTGTTTCGCACTGCTCTCTGATAAATGCAATTCTCAAGGACTCTTGCATGGCAACTGGCGGTCCTTCAGGTTCTCTTTTTTCACGGGCCTGGATACATTCAGCATCAGCTTTGTCTTTGAGCTCTTTCAAATGGATAGACAAGTTTCTGAATTCTTCGGTCTTCAAAATCTGATCAGAAAGCCTCTGGTTCAGCTCATTGCAGTGCTTCTGCAGCATCACTAATTCATCATAGTATCCTTCAAGGGTGATGATCTGAGCTTTCTGTTCATCCAATTTTGCTTCAAGTACTAGAAATTTTACTTCCAGCTCAACCTTAGATAACACCAGATTATCAATCTCTTCTTCAGGTGTCACCAACAAGCACTTCAGCTTTTCAAACTCTTTAGAATGCTGAGCTTTATCCTCAATATAACTAAGCACAACATTTTGAGAATTATTTTTGAATCCCTCGAGCTCAGCTCTTTTTGTCTCGACAAGTAACCTGTTTTCAGCAATAGAAGCCTCTAGCTCAGACTGAACAGAGTTGACATTTGTCATCAGCCTTGCATTCTCTTCAATGTGTTGTGTTTCACTTGCATGACAGTGATTAAGGATGATTTCCATGTCAATATGCTTCTTCTGAAGTTGGGCGAAGTGTCCATCTGAGGAGTTCAGTTTCTGAAGAAGCACTTCAACTCCACACTCGTATTGAGTCTTCGCAAAAATGAATTTAACATCGGCAGCTATTAGAGATTTGTGCATCTCAGACAACTGAGATTTGAGAGTGGAAGCTTCTTCATGAGCATTTTTAACACATTCCTCCGACTGCAACAAAAGTTGGCAAACTCTTGATTTCTCAGATTCTAGACCCGACACCAAGTGTTTAAGATGAGTCAATTCAGACTCGTGGAGACCAAATTGGAGGCACTGCTTCTCATTTAATTGGGAAGTTAGATCTGTTACTGTACTCTGTAACCCCTCTCGCAAGCTTCTCTCATCATGCAGCTCATCATTCAGAGATCGCAAACTCACTCTCAAACTGATCATATCTGAAGCGAGTTGGGCAGACTCCTCAGTTTTATCCTGCAAAGACACCATCAAAGCTTGCTTTTCATCTTGCAAAGATTGCAGGCATTCTCTCAAACTGTTTAGCTCCGATGCAAGCTTGGCAGATTCCTCTGTCTTATCCTGCAAACATGCCATCAAACCTTGGTTTTCATCACACAAAGATTGCAAACTCTCCTTCAAAGTGTCAAGCTCTGATGCAAGTTTGGAAGCTTCCTCGGTTTTATCCCGTGAAGATGTCATCAAAGCTTGTTTTTCACCATGCAGAGATTGCAAACTTTCTTTCAAACTGTTTAGCTCCAATGCAAGCTTGGAAGAGACCTCCTCTTTATCCTGTGAAGATGCTATCAAAGCTCGGTTTTCATCGTGCAGAAATCGCAAATTTTCTTTCAAACTATTTAGTTCTGATGCAAGGCTGGCAGCTTCCTCGGTTTTATTCCGTATAGTTTCCATCAGAACTTGGTTTTCATCATGCAGAGTTTTGATGCTATCTTTCAAGTTGCTCAACTCTGAAGCCAGCTGAGCAGACTCCACCTTATCTTGAGAAGATAACATTAAAGATTGGTTTTCATCATGCAGAGATCGAAAACTTCCTTTCAAACTCTCGAGTTCGTATGCAATCCTAGAGGACACCTCATTTTTATTCCGTATAGATGCCATCAAAGCTTGATTTTCTTTCATAAGTTCTGCTGCAGTCAGCTTAGTTTTATCAAGTTCACTAGCGACACTATCTAATGCCAAGATTTTGTGACCAAGGTCCCTGTTTTTAGAAATAAGTTCTTTCAACTGAACTGCCAAATGATCAAAATCAGAAAAAAGTTCATTGTGCTGCTGTGCACATTTTTCTTCGACTTCAGAGCTAACCTTGAGTTTGTAAGCAATACCCTCAATGTCCAACTGAAGCTTCTGCACCAAAGCATTCGACACATCTAATTCATCCACCATGTTCCTCATATCACATTCAAACTTCTGTTTCAACAATGCAAGCTCTGATTTAGCTGCAGCAATGGACACTTGTGCAATATCTCTCTCATGAACCAGACCTTTCTTCTCTTCCCTGAGCTGGAGAATCTTATCGCAAGAATTATGCTGAAGCTCTTCCAATTGCATCATGACACCAGTTAAATCCATGGACTCTAAATCCTGATAGCCAGATTCACTAGAAGGAATTCCATTGATACTTTTGTCATAGGATGCCAGCAAGTTCTGCAACTTACTCTCCATGAAATTGACTAAATCCTGCAGTTTTTCCTTCACAGAAGCCAGATCATCAAATTCACTTCTGAAAGTTTTCAACTTTTCCTGCAAAGAAAAGATCTCATTTTGAAGACCACAATTTTCTAGGGTTTTTTTCTCCAATAAACATGCCAACTCTGTTTTCTCTGCAGCACAAATCTCATACATGCTCTCATAACTTCTGTAGTGCATCACTTGAGACTCCCATTCGGCAATCTTCTGCAAGAGAAGGTGATTTTTGCTGGTGACATTTTGCAAATTTGTTTCCAAAACTTGGTTTTGTTGAGCCATCTCATTGCACTTGGCAATGCAAGTAGCCCTATGCTCTTTTAAGGCATGAACATCATCCAATGCAGAGTGCAGCTTTTGTGATAATAACCCCTTCGACTCGGTTGAAAGCTCTAGCTGCCACACAAGTTCATTTATTTTCTCTTTCATACATTTGACATCATCACTGGCTTCAAGCAAAGTTTCTTGTAGAGCCTTTGAAAGTACATCTAAGTATAGATTTGCAAAATGCATTTCACAAGCTTCTTCTTCAACCTTCCTGTAAAGCCCTTCCTGCAAATGTAGTGATCTTTTTAAGTCATCTAAAAGAATATCACAACCCAACTGCTGTTTCTTTGTCCCAACAAACTGATTTTGGAACTGAAAGAGCTTCCCCATATGAACTTCCCTTGAATCAGATCTCTGGCTCTCCGTGGTTACTGGGTTTCCTTCGAAGCCTGATTGTGAAGAATCTACAAAAGCTTGCCGGATGAGGTTCTCATTAGTTTCAAACATAGACAAAACCTGGACTGAGAGCAGTTCCAAGTCCCTTTGTAACTGGTCAACAGCAATAGAATAATTCAGCCGTGCCCTTCTGAGCGCTGCCTCTGCAGTAACAGCCCTTCTTTCAAGCTCCTTGTTCAGAGAATCCAAATCACGTTTGTCTTCGACAAGTCTTGATAGCTGGTCATTCAGATCTAGGCGCATTGTCTCCATCTCTGCCTTTGTGGATGAAACTGTATACAAGCAAGTAGCATGCTCATTTCTGAGATTCTGCAACTCCCCCAGCATCTGCCTCTGATTTTCCTCAAGCTCCTGGACAAGAGCTTCATAGTAACACTCCATCTGGTCCATTTTCTTCACAAGGCTCTCTCGTTCAGCTTTTGATTCATCCAACTCCCTCAGAAGTTCAAATATTCTTCCATTCATTGCGTTGGTAGTATTTATAGAGTCAGTCTCATGAGACACCAGTCCAGGAATATTAAGACAATGAAGCATGCCTAGTTCTGGTTGATACGAGTCAACATCAAACCCTGATTCACTTACAAACTGGCCATTTTTATGTACACTCATTTCTCGGATCTCCTTCAGGCTAGATCCTTCAGAAGGTACCAAGTGGATGCTGGAAATTGGCAGCCCTGTTGCCTGCTTGAGATTCTGCAGCACACTGAGCAACTCCTCTATGTCTGAACAAAGAAAACTGGAATCGCTTTCATGGTATCCCAAGCATGCCTTATTTTTAAGCTCTTTTATCTTATCTTCCATGGGTAAAAGCCCATTTAGCCATCTGAGCTGCAGATCTTGAAATCTGTGATCCTGCCTGGGCTCTGTAGCATTTCTGCTGCTAAATGGAGGGGATAACTGAGAAACCTTTAGCTGTTCAAGTTCATTTTTCAACTTTGAACACTCCAACTTCAACATGGACACCTCTTTGGTCATCTCTTCTCCAGAAGCAATCTCAGAAGCAAGTTGCTTGGCAAATTTTTGGGCTTCATAACCTATTTCATCAGCATGACCCTGTAAGGAGCTTACCTCCTGTCTAAGCTCAAGAATAGATGACTCCGCCACTTCCAAGCTTCCTCTAAGTCTACCATTCACTTCATATGCAGCTGCCAAGTCATTATCTGCATGGTAGTCTGAACTCCAGGCATGAACCCAATCATTCGTTCCCTGTGCTGAAAATTGATGATCAGAAAGATCCCCTTTCTCCAGCTGAGGACCCTGGCTAAGGGAAAGTCCAGCTAAGTCACCAGAGACAGTGCTCTTAAGGCGATCAATTTCATGTGTACTGGAAGTATCATGCTTCTCTGCATATAAACTCTCTGAAGTATTGGAAGAGCCATCAAAGCCAACAGCTGAGTCTGCATATTCTTCGTTTGACCCCACCTCTTGTTTGAGTGAAGCAAGGTCTTTAGATTTGTCTTTAAATCTAACTCTGATATTTACCTATAAATCAGGCCAAAAAATAAATAACCTTGTTATTGATTGGAATCACAGTGAAAGAGGACCTTTTCGATCATAGAGAAACACTATGGCAGCAGAAAAAGGACTTCAAATATAAATATGAAGTTGCTTTGTTCACAGGGCAACTCAAAAGGTACCAAAAGTACGTACATGCACCCTTCCTCAAATTCTACAACTGCATCGACTCAGTTGTTAAATCAAACACAAAAAAAGGCACCCCGCTGATTTAAAACAGATCTTATTATCCAACAGCTGACCAACATAAGGCATAAACAACACGTGAAATTTGAACTACATAGTTTTAAGAGGAAAATGTGTAAGCAAGAATATGCAGCAAATAGTCAGGTATAAGTTACTGACATGGATACAGAAGTTAATATTTACTTACAAGGTTATGTCAACAGGCCACACAAGATTTCTTAAGATTCAGGAGAAATTGAGAAACCAGTTCATGATGTACAATATAAGCAGGGATATGTGTACAAAACAAATGACCTTACCTTATCTATCTGATCATTGTTAATCTCTTCAGAAGATGATACTTTTCCACCAGAGGATTCATTGGGACTATTTTGGTTAGTCTGCAATCCCCTTTCTCTGTGTTCCCTCTGCTGCTCAAACTCCCTAAAAACAAATAAAAAAATTGCAGATAAGTGGTTGAAGTAGATAAAGCATTAAGTTTGCAAGTTGTTATGTATTATTACCGGAAACCAGTTTTTGAAGTGAGCAGCTGTACAGTGACCTGGAAATGAACACAACAGGCAAGACATGTTGGAGTAAATGATAAATCTCCAAAACAGAAGAAAATTCCTAGATCAGGCCAGAATAAGATATATCTTAAGAGCGTATACAATTAGGCTCTCCCAATTATACCATTATATGGCCCAATCAGGAAGTATATTCTTAAACTAACTTGCTTAAGACAATTTTATTTAAGAAAGGATATTCAGAATTTCTCACATGCAAAGAAGTTCCAGAATCAGATCCATGAAGAGGCAGGGCAACAACAGATGGTTTTAATGCATCAGCATAATCAGCAAGGTTGATGGTAGCCTCCCCAAGGACACTAGACCGTGATGAACCCTGATGTTAGTCAGATTCAGATCAAATAGAATTAATCTCAATGAATTTACATGAAATAAAGAATGATCTGGTACCAAGATGGCAAGCGATCACATGATAAAATAGGGGAGAAAAGATATTACCATTGATATAACAAGCTTATAGAGCTTTTCATCGTATTGCTTGGTTTTAACGTCTTGGAGAAGTCTTGTGGTCTCGTAGATAGGATCTGCCCATTTGCAGGTCCCGTTTCTTACATTAGCTTTGGTTGTTTTTCCAGTTGCTTTTCCAGAATCAGCAGGAATGAAAGATATAAAAAGCTTATCCCATCCTGATTGAGGAATCTGCATTGCGTAAAGAGGAATGAGAGATTTAGTGATTGCAGAGATTACTATGTGCTGAATAAAAAGATAAACAATATTTTCCATCAAGCAGGAAATATGCAATTAAGCCACAGTAACAACGAAGCTCAAACTCAATATTATGCAAAACAGTGACTGATGTGAGCTGCATACATCACCATTTTTGTTAAGCATCAAACAGAACTTCTACAAATCTTAAGGTATCTGGTTTGATTACGGTTACAGGATAATAAACTTCTGTATAATTGAAAATTATCAAAAAAGAATAATATTTTCTTTTCTTGCTTGTATATTCTAGAAAGCTGAGTATTTTTTAAGTATGCCAATCCCCACTCTCAGGGTTTTCACCGAGCCAATGCTCTGATTTTGCAACCTGGATGATAAATACTTGTGCCATTCATCACTCTATCATATTATACGATAGAATACATGGAATGCGAGAATCGGGACATTGATGAATATGTCAGCTAGGTGAATGCACATCTGATTAGTTGATTAATGTAGCACGTTATTGATTGAAAAGCCTGTGTGTATGTATAAACAATGCGATAGCTATATACATACACCTAGGTCAATAAAAAAAATTAAAAATCGATGAAGTTCTATAAGCAAATTTTGCTTGTGTCAGTGCGTGATTTAACAAAATTCATCAAGGTAGTAGCAAGTAACAGCAAGACAGATAAAATATTGTTAAGACCAAATCTTACCTGTGTAGCATGGAACTGCAGCCGAAAGACAACTTTCACTTTAGTCTTCTCGAGCTCCCACTTGGTAATCCTCGACATTGCTGGAAAACAAAACTAATTTATTATCTGCTGCATCACAGTTCAAACGCTGCAAGATCACGCACAATCACCAGACAAAAAAACAGTATTCACAACTCTGCCACCACTGCGATCCTACAAGTCCCAGAACTAGAAATCATAAACACACACAAAAATCACTAATGAAAAAAAAAAAACCAAGCTTAGATCCTTGAGCTAGCCACAAATGGTCAAACTATTTGATCAGGTCAATTTGAGTAAGCAACAGTATGAACACCACAGTAACTTGTTTTCCGTCATTTCCTCGGCAACCAAAAGAACATGGGAGAATGCGTGTTCAAGAAAAATAAAATACCTTGTGCACAAACCTCTCTGAAACGCTAAACCCAAAAGGAGTTCAAAAAATGCCGGCTATTAGAAAAGGCAGCTCCGATCTAAACCCTGTAAAAGAACGCAGAGAATATTTTTCAAAAATTCAAGAGTACAAGACGACAAATAAGAACCAAATGCACCACCCACCACAACAGTGAGAAGACCGACAAGAAAGAGCGATAGAGTAAAGGAGAATCCAAAACCAAATGTTGAAAATATTGCACCCTTTTTCAGTCCATTACGCTATTAAAAACAAATCACCCTTTTCTATTCCAACTAAAAGCTAAAAACAGTACAATAAATTTACCCGATTGACCTTGAAAAGAAAATAAAGTAGAGAGAAAACGCCAAGAAATGCACAAAACAGAAAATGCAGGCAGGGGAAGAAAAATCTAAGTGGAACTTGAGATTCAGTTCATACAATAAATAAAAAATAAAGATGAGAGACACTTACAGTTCTCGAAAGTGAAAAAAATAAAGGGGTGAGAGGAGGTGGGCACTGAGTGGTGGACATACATGCAGGTGCTTAAGATGGAAGCGAGGATAAGAAATCTTTACAAGGAAGGTTCTCCTTCTCTTTGTGTTGGCTCACACGCTCTGTATCTCTGTCTTCAGATTATGGGTCAGTCTATGTTTTACCTTGTTGTTTGAGTTTGAGGTGGTTGGGATCTTTGAAGAGCGTGCGTGGTCTGTAGTCTAATCTATAACGTAGATTAGCAGTCAATGAGGATTTAAGATTGGGTTACAGAGAGGCTTGCGGGTTTGATTATAATGGATTTATAAATAATAATAATAATAAGGTGCGATGGAAGTGTGCTTGAAGGTGAAATATCAGCTTTCAAGATTTCTAGATTTATCCCGCCAAGGCTTTGATAAAACTGTTCTTGTCAATTGCTAATTAATTGTTGGATTATTGGTAATTATGGATTTACTTTTGCTGAGTGATTCGAAATTACTGAAATGGCCCCTTCGTTGTTATCTTCTTGGGCTGCTATGTTTTTTTGTAATTTTAATATATTAATATTAAAAAAAATTTAAAAAAAACTCAAGAAACATATTTAATTATTTTATACTGCATTATTAAACATATATTTAAAGATGCTAATTTAATTTGAACTTGATAGATATTGACCCGACCCTACATGAATAAATAAATTTTTTAAAATAATTATTTTATCCGATAGATATTAGATAAAGTATAAATATTATCAAACTAGACTTGAAATTCGCTCAAACCTAACTCGAAATATATATTTATATTATATAGATATATTTGTAAAACATTTAAATTTTTTTTCTTAATACAATGTGATATATGCATATCTTAATATTAACATAAAACACCTATATATATAATATTTACCATTTAATACATACATACATATATATATATATGTTTATTTTATTTTTT
>Ga0307515_10007205_pt1 | contig 22036 bp, 25 predicted proteins | sample 17_EM_MG_FD_194513 | JGI IMG/M metagenome (GOLD analysis project Ga0307515, IMG submission 194513) | Populus trichocarpa ectomycorrhiza microbial communities from riparian zone in the Pacific Northwest, United States - 17_EM | ecosystem: Host-associated > Plants > Roots > Unclassified | place...
CCGAACCAGGCGAAATTAATGTCGAACCACGACACTAAACAAAGCCTTCACCTACACACAACATCAATCTCATTCAATCACTCTCATTTTACCATTCTCCCCTCCCCCCTCCTCTGTTCCTTTCTCGCACGGATCATCCCGAAACAAAAATGAATGATGTATGCTCTATATATCTGGGCAAGGAAGATTAGATTTCTGGTCTTCCCTAGTAAGGTAGCTATTAAAAAGAAGGGTTGGTGGGCGGCACCACCACCCCTCATGGCCGTAGCAGTCAAGATGGCAGAAAGAAATTCTCGTTTTATGACGATATAGTGCAAAATAATCAACAGATTACCTTTTCCGAGAGGTAAAATGACGATATATTTCCTTTCCTATCCAACAACTGTTACCGGATAGGAAAATAGATCATAGATAGAGGCTTGGAGGGTGTCACGTCATCATCAGATTTACTCTCCACATTGTTTATATCGACTTTGAATGGGATTTGAGTAAAACTTTGATATAGGATAATAATTAATAACTAATAAAAACGTATGCTTATATTTTATGAATGTCCACTGCAATTATAATTTTTAAATATTTAAAATTAATTTTTTTTAAAATCATAAAATCCTTATAACTTTTTTATTTTTATTTTATTTAACAGCTATAACTCTTTAATTTCCTAAGATTTTTTTTATTTTTTTAAATGTTATAACAACTTTTTAATTTCTAATTTATTTTCTATCAAACTGTTAGATGTTAGTAATCTATATATATTATGTATCTTTACGGTCAAAGCATGACTGAAAAAATCAAAGTATTATTTTTATGTGTTTGCAAGGTATGCTGATATTTCATTTTGATTTTTATCTAACTATTTTTATAACTCTTATTTTACAGAAAAACTTATTGAATTTTAAAAGATAACTTTATATTAATAAAATATTTATAAAAACAGTATTTGTACATGTATCAAGAGTTATATTTTTTATTCTTCTTTGTATTTGATTACAATAGATTCAACCTGGTCCATTAAAATGGTCCGACAATTTATCAAGAGTATATCTTGAAAAAGAAAGAGAGAATGGAAGGTGGATGGAACTAAAATAAATATGGAGGGAGGGGGTCAGGTATGGGGAGTGGAAGGGCAGGCACCACGTGCCGGGTAGCAATAAAAGCCGTTACACCTTATGAAGGTCCACCTCTCTAACTCAAACCTACCCTCCTGTAAATTTCCTCTATTAATTAATTAATAAACTCCATGTTTTTTTTTTCCTCGCATTTTTAAGATGGGTCTAATGTCACCTGGCAATATAAAAAGATGACATACATTACATATCCCGCGAACTGTAACACAAAATCACATTTCTCCCGTTCCCTCTCTCTCTCTCTCTCTCTCTCTCTCTCTCTCGTCCTAATCTCACCCCTCGATGCTTGAGTCGAGTTGAATTTGATCCCAGCTTTCTCAGATTCCAGCAGGTTCGTTTCCATCCTTCTTTCTTTTGGTTCACTTGAAATGTCAACTTAGCGAGGCTTAATGGGTGGGTTTTGTTTGATGTGTGAATTCGAGGGACTCTAATTTATCTACTCTTTTTTTTTTGGGTTTAAGGAGTGGTTTTCTTAAGCAAAACCTTTTGTCTATCTGTTATCATTGTTTCTAAGATCTTGCATCCGTGAACGTGATACACTCTACTAAGGTCTTGTTTGGTTGCTTATAACTAGAACTGGAACATGATGGGAACTGGGGTTCTATTTTAGTTAGTTGCTTAAACGCGAGCAATTGTTCGTGACGTCACGGAATGAGACAGTCTGACTCTATGATTGAGCTGTTTAGTTGATGTGTTCATATTTACCTTCAGATTCACTTTGTTTCTTCATGTTTGTCAACTGCTCTTGATTCAATCTGAAGAGAACCAACCAGAGTAAATAAATTTCTTAAGAGATGATACTGTCGATTCCATGAGCTATACAGTTAACATATTCCTTTTCTGGTGCAGCATGTCAGAAGCACAAAGGAGACCGCCTATAACCTTGGCTGTTGGGCGTGGGAATGGGTACATAAATGGGATAGCTTCAATAAGGAGCCCTGCTACAATATCCCTTGTGGATCATTTCTGCCGTTCCCTTGGAGGAAAGAAGCCAATACATAGTATTTTAGTTGCAAACAATGGAATGGCAGCTGTCAAGTTTATGCGTAGCATTAGGACATGGGCTTATGAAACATTTGGTACGGATAAAGCTATCCTGTTGGTGGCTATGGCTACTCCAGAAGATATGAGAATCAATGCAGAACATATCAGAATAGCCGATCAGTTTGTGGAAGTTCCCGGTGGAACAAACAATAATAACTATGCCAATGTGCAGCTCATTGTAGAGGTGTGTACTCTGAACTCAATCCATTTTTGTGCATTCAAGTTATTTTGTTGTTTCAGTTAAAAGTAGAAAAAAGCATTAGAAGGCAACTGAATTGGCATTCAAGTTATAATGGCGTGTTTAGTCTGGCAGCGGCCGTTATGTCACCTATTTTGAGAAAAAGCTTTGTTCAGTGTTGGTAATTTTCAATTTCGCTGACTGAAATTATTGAAGTCTGCTTTTAATTGGATAGAAAAGGTGAACTTGATTAGTCAATGAATTGTACGATAGAGGTGAGAAATATAATCTCGCAAAGTCTCTCTTCCTTCAAGTATCTCAGAACATCAAGAAGATCTATCAGCAACTATGGAATTTGCTCTTATTCTTACTTAGCTATCCTTTATCCTATCCATTTCTGGTTTATTTAAGGATATTAGTTTGTTAATAAATAAAATTGAGTACTTATTTCACTTGTGATTTTTTTTTTGACAAAATGTAATTTGCACTTGCCAGATGGCAGAGATAACTCATGTCGATGCAGTTTGGCCTGGTTGGGGTCATGCTTCTGAGAACCCTGAGCTTCCAGATGCACTGAATGCAAAGGGGATTGTATTTCTTGGCCCCCCGGCTACATCAATGGCAGCATTGGGAGATAAGATTGGTTCATCCTTGATTGCTCAAGCAGCTGATGTTCCTACCCTACCATGGAGTGGTTCTCATGTAATTATCTCTCACAAGACATAGTGTGATTTTGTTTTCAGGGTTATTCCATGTCTAAGATACTCTACTTCTGTTTTGCAGGTGAAACTTTCTCCACAAAGTTGCTTGGTTACTATCCCAGATGAGATATATAGGGAAGCATGTGTATATACAACAGAGGAAGCAATTGCTAGCTGTCAAGTTGTCGGTTACCCTGCAATGATAAAGGCATCATGGGGTGGTGGTGGTAAAGGCATAAGAAAGGTATGCTTCATGCATGGCTGTATTGTGATTTCTATTTTAGAATGATTCACTTATGGAATATATTATTCTAACTTTCCCTGTGTATTGTTCATACTTCTCAATTGTTAAAAAGCATGACTAATCGTGTTGCCTAATCGTGTTGCCTATTAGGTCTCTTGGAATGGACACTGGGATATGCTATGTATATCACTTATTGAACTAGCTTGTATATTTTCTAGGTTCATAATGACGATGAAGTCAGGGCACTGTTCAAGCAAGTTCAGGGTGAAGTCCCAGGCTCACCGATATTTATTATGAAGGTTGCTTCTCAGGTTAGATTATCAACCGTCTTCTAATTTGAACAGATTCCTTTCATAGTTACCACAAAGATCTTATTCTGATGATCTACTTCAAATTTGTTTCTTAGAGTCGACATTTAGAAGTCCAGTTACTATGTGATCATTATGGAAATGTAGCAGCATTGCATAGCCGCGATTGCAGCATTCAGAGGCGGCACCAGAAAGTAGGTTTCTTTATTAGATGTAACCTTAAATTTGGCCTACGTAACTGTCTATTTGGTTTCTTATTTTTGTCATCATCATCATAAAATACAATGTAACAGCCATACCATCATCTCTGAGTAGTGTGTCCTAAGATCTGACAGTCTGGCATGCTGATGTTTGTTAAATAGATAATTGAGGAGGGTCCAATTACTGTTGCGCCAGTGGACACGGTCAAAAAACTAGAACAGGCAGCACGAAGGTTAGCAAAATGTGTGAATTATGTGGGAGCAGCCACCGTTGAGTATTTGTATAGCATGGAGACCGGCGAGTATTACTTCTTAGAACTCAACCCTCGGTTACAGGTATGCATACTTTTTAAGACCTAAGTTTAGGCTGGTTTCGCCCTCACTAACTGTCATTTCATGTTGTCATTTTTCATTCTTGTTGGATTTTTCTGGTGCTTAAAATGTTTTAATCCAAGAATGCATTTGATGAGTATATGGAAGCATATTAAGCTAGCTGGTAACCAGAACACTCTGAAAAGTTTTCCTTTCTCGAGCTAAAGTCTTTTAGGACTACCATGATCTTCTTGAAAGGACTTGCTTGCATGATGATAATAAACTTGCTTTGGTCGTGTAATTATGTTTTAAGGCATGAATAAACATATCGGGTAGCATCTTCTTACCTCATTTCTGCACAATTCATCTAATCTACTAGCAAAATGGCCCACTCATTGCGCAATTCAAACGTTGGATTTTTCTAAATACCTTTAGAATAATTTCAATGTAGGTGGAGCACCCTGTCACCGAGTGGATTGCTGAAATAAATCTGCCAGCAGCCCAGGTTGCAGTGGGGATGGGTATTCCTCTCTGGCAAATTGCTGGTATGACACTAATGGATCCACAATTTCATCAAGGCCTTTTTCCTTAGCCATTGAATTTATGTTTTTTGCTATTTTTATTTAATTAGAGATAAGGAGATTTTATGGAATGGAGCATGGCGGAGGTTATGATGCATGGAGGAAAACTTCATTGGTTGCAACCCCTTTTGATTTTGACAAGGCTGAGTCCATAAGACCAAAAGGTCATTGTGTAGCTGTGCGTGTGACGAGTGAGGATCCAGATGATGGTTTTAAGCCTACGAGTGGAAAAGTACAGGTATGGCTCTTGGGGTCTTTACCATTCCCGCTTGAAGCTCATTAACTTGTCATACACCCATATTGAATTACATGGCCTTGTAACAGGAACTAAGTTTTAAAAGCAAGCCAAATGTGTGGGCTTACTTCTCTGTTAAGGTAGTTTTTATTGTCTGTCTTTTGATTTTTTTTTTTTACTATTTTTGTTGACAGAACCTTGGTTTTTCTAACTTAGTGATTTGGGTTATCATCTGCAGTCTGGAGGAGGCATTCATGAATTCTCAGATTCTCAATTTGGTAAGCATCACCTATCAACTGAAGAAATTAAATAAAGTAGGTGCAAGTTGATGAGTAACTGCAATCAACTTTCTTTCACAACTTCATTTGATTCTCTGCAATACAATCAAATGAAATAAACTGGTTGTTGCAAGAGGTCCAATGCCTTATTCTTCAACTTAGCCAAAATGGTTTTAGGTCTCTGTGAGCTTTGCATGTTGAAATCTGAAAAAAAGCAGTTTTAATTTCTTTTGAAGTGCACAGAGTTGCTAATGGAAATTCTCTGTAATATTTTTTTTTGAATTGGAATGTGTAATTGCAAAATTATTTGAGACGTTAAACATACTGATTTTCTTTACCTTGCCCTGTATATCTTGTTACGACAGAGATTGATGTTAGATTTTTAATCTGCAACAGTAATATTTCCCATCAATTTTGTCTACATTTTTGTTTCCTGCAGTTCATTGAGTGTTTGCCAAACTTTTCCTCAGGACATGTTTTTGCATTTGGGGAATCTAGAGCTTTGGCTATAGCAAATATGGTCCTTGGACTTAAAGAAATTCAAATCCGTGGAGAAATCCGTACAAATGTTGACTACACAATTGACCTTTTACATGTAAACTTTTCACCCGTTGATAATTCATTTCTGCTGATGTTCCCTTTCTTCACAGAAATTGATAAAAGAGATGCTCCAGAAAAAAACAAACTGACATAGATTAAATGCTTTACAGGCTTCAGATTACAGAGATAATAAAATCCACACAGGTTGGTTGGACAGTAGGATTGCGATGCGGGTTAGAGCAGAGAGACCCCCATGGTATCTCTCTGTTGTCGGAGGGGCTCTGTATGTAAGTAGCAGCCCATTGAAATGAAAACAGTAATCATAATATCATGTTTGGCTATGTTTTTATCTTGCACTTATGTTTGAAATTCTGTTTGCTTCAGAAAGCATCTGCTAGCAGCGCAGCTGTAGTTTCTGATTATATAGGTTATCTGGAAAAGGGGCAAATCCCTCCCAAGGTACATTGATGAAGCATAGTTATATCAGTACCTGTTGTTTCTTCACTTGATGTTTATCGATGTTAACATTTGCCAGTCGTGTTTACAGCACATATCTCTTGTTAACTCTCAAGTTTCACTGAACATTGAAGGAAGCAAATACACGGTACTTGATTGTTATACATTTTATATTATTCTTTTTTTTTCCCTTTTTTTGCCCATCTAGAATTTTTGAAGATTCGTGCCTCATGGGCTCATATAACATGCATCATTCACATTTTGAAAAACTAGATTGACATGGTTAGAGAGGGACCGGGCAGCTATAAATTGAGGATGAACAAATCAGAGCTTGAAGTAGAGATACATACTTTACGTGATGGAGGTCTACTGATGCAGGCAAGCATTCATTTTCATGGCCTTGTGAATGTTGCATTGTTGCTTATGGCACTCTCTACGTACTTATTTTCCTTAATATGTTTTTGACACCTCAATTAAACTTATTGATTCCACTTTGTTACAGCTGGATGGGAACAGCCATGTGATATATGCAGAAGAAGAAGCAGCTGGAACACGCCTCCTCATCGATGGAAGGACTTGCTTGTTACAGAATGATCATGATCCATCAAAATTAATGGCAGAGACACCATGCAAGTTGCTGAGATATTTGGTTTTGGATGGTAGTCATATTGATGCAGACATGCCATATGTCGAGGTTGAAGTTATGAAAATGTGCATGCCTCTTCTTTCACCTGCTTCTGGATTGATTCAGTTCAAAATGTCCGAAGGTCAAGCAATGCAGGTAAATAATATTCCCTTTTAGAAATTTAATTTCTCAGTTTTGGTATGAATTTAAGAAAAAGAATTTTCGTGTAGGCTGGTGAGCTTATAGCAAGGCTTGATCTTGATGATCCTTCAGCTGTACGAAAGGCTGAACCTTTTCATGGGAGCTTCCCGGTGCTGGGCCCTCCAACTGCTATTTCTGGAAAAGTTCATCAAAGATGTGCTGCAAGCCTAAATGCAGCCCGGATGATTCTTGCTGGTTATGATCATAATATTGACGAAGCAAGTATTCTCTCACTGTTTTGCAATTTCTATTTGAAGCTCAAACCTTATCGTGAATCATTAGTCTCTTTCAACTTCATTTGCGTTGCACTTTAAGTTATCGCTTCATAAACTTGTAAATACCATATGCCTGCAATCATTTTACATTAATCCCTTTTTCTTAAGAGTTTATGTTTCATCAACAACGATGACAGGTAGTGCAAAACTTGCTTATTTGTCTTGATAGTCCTGAACTCCCTTTCCTCCAATGGCAAGAGTGCTTGGCTGTTCTTGCAAACCGCCTTCCAAAAGATCTTAGAACTGAGGTGAGTAGTTATCATGTGGCTTTGATATCCATTATCATGCCCATAAATCTGTCTGGATTCACTCTAATATCTGATTTTGTTTTGGTGTAATTTTTTCAGTTGGAAGCTACTTACAGAGAGTTTGAGGGGGTTTCAAGCTCCTTGAATATTGACTTCCCTGCCAAATTATTGAAGGGCGTGCTTGAGGTGATTTCCTTTTTTCATGTTCCTTGTTTTGTAACCCTTTTTGCTCCTCTTCCTTAATGTGCTCAATACACTTGGACTACGGACATTTTTTCTGCAGGCCCATTTATCCTCTTGTCCAGAAAAAGAAAAAGGAGCTCAGGAAAGGCTCGTTGAACCTTTGATGAGTCTAGTGAAGTCTTATGAGGGTGGAAGAGAGAGCCATGCCCGTGTTATTGTTCAGTCACTTTTTGAAGAGTATTTATCCGTTGAAGAGTTATTTAGTGATAACATCCAGGTTAGTGTGTTCAAACGAAACACAAGTCTTTCTATGGAATTGGTCTTCTAAGTTGAGAATCTTGTCCTGATAACTTGGGATTGCTAGCACCAATCTTTATATCTTCCTGATTCCTGAATAAGCATCATGATTCAATTACATCCTGATTCCTGAATAATCATCATGCTTCAATTAGAGTACAAGATTGTTCTTTTATTTGTTCAGTTCAAGCTTTAAGTTATGACTTTCCTCTTTTCTTTAATCTTTGGAGTCGGTCTTGTTTTAATTTCTTTCCTTTGTATTGTTCTGTTATTCCTTCCACGTTTTAAAGCATCTTAATTGGTGGCTCCCTCTTTTGGAGAACACTAATTTAACAGACAGTAACTTCATCCATTCTCTTTGTTTTCCTTCCCATTATCCTTTTTTTTAAGTGATCAATATCTGTGTTCTTGACAATAACTGCACAAACACCTCTCATTGTGCTTGCCTGCTATTCTTAATTTCTGGTTTAAAATCATAAGGCACAACAGTTGAATTTCTGTCAGAACTTTCAGTGGACTTGGAGCTTGGTCCCCACTCCTATACTTTAGCTTACATTTTAATAATTTTTTGCTTGCAAGCAAAAATCATCAGGAATTGCTAGGTGACTCCACAATAAAGTCTTCTTTAATGTACTATTATCTTTTAATTCCTTAATTTTTTTCCCTGCCTGTATCTTTCTCCAGGCTGATGTGATTGAACGTCTTCGACTTCAATATAAGAAAGATCTATTGAAGGTTGTTGACATTGTGCTTTCTCATCAGGTATCACATTTAAGTTGTGCTCGGCTGGATTGCCTCTTGTTTCTTTTAGTTTTCTATTGAAATATTTCAACTGATACTTTATAAATGGGCTTGCAGGGGGTCAGAAGTAAAAATAAGCTGATACTATGCCTCATGGAACAACTGGTTTATCCCAACCCTGCTGCATATAGGGACAAACTAATCCGCTTCTCTCAACTTAACCACACAAATTATTCCGAGGTTGACTGCTAGACCTGTTTAGTTGTGCACAAATGTTTTTTATTTTTATTATTATTTTTTATCTCTGTTTTTTTTATTTGTTTTCTGTTTTTTTTTTTTTTTGAAAATCAGTCTTAACTTCATCACAGGAAGAGAATTTCCTCCATGTCATTTTCTAATAGTCATTGGTTGTTTTCGTTTCTCAATTTTAGATCATTATCAATGTTGTATATGCAGCTCGCACTAAAGGCAAGTCAGCTACTAGAACAAACCAAACTGAGTGAACTTCGTTCCACCATTGCTAGAAGCCTTTCTGAATTGGAGATGTTCACGGAGGATGGTGAAAACATGGATACTCCTAAGAGGAAAAGTGCAATTAATGAACGAATGGAGGATCTTGTTAGTGCTCCTTTAGCTGTTGAAGATGCCCTTGTGGGTCTATTTGATCATGGCGACCACACCCTTCAAAGAAGAGTGGTGGAAACTTATGTCCGTAGGCTATACCAGGTACCATATCACTAACTCTTACAACTTTCTGTTATTACTTTTACAACTTTCTGTTTGTTATTCTTCTGGACGAAATTAACATTCTTTTGCCTTCCATCAGCCCTATCTTGTGAAGGGGAGTGTCAGGATGCAGTGGCACAGATCTGGTCTTATTGCTTCATGGGAGTTCTTGGAAGAACACATTGAGAGAAATAATGGTTCTGGAGATCAAACATCAGATAAACCACTGGTTGAAAAGCACTGTGAGCAAAAATGGGGAGCTATGGTTATTATTAAATCTCTTCAATTTTTGCCAGCTATCATTAGTGCTGCATTACGGGAGACAGTGCATGACCCTCATGAAACAATTTCAAATGGATCTTTAGAACCAACTAGCTTTGGAAATATGATGCACATTGCATTGGTGGGAATCAACAATCCGATGAGTCTACTTCAGGATAGGTATAGTGGTTGTTTCATGTTTCCTTTCCATAGTTTTCATTATATGATGCTTATTGCATTGATAACCTTTTATTATACATCCCACCGTGGTATGTTTTTCATTTAGAATCTAAAGGCTAGTTCCACTTTGAAAATCATTAAAGAACTTGTTAAATTCAGGCAGGTCTGATTTAAATTTGTGTATAGCACCAATCATTGCAAGTCCTATTTTGGGAATAAAGCAGTTACTAAGTTTCTACAGTACTTGAGAGGGAAACTAAAGAAACACACAATTTTCTTCAGGTTAATATCCTGAGGAGTACTCCCTTCATTTAACCTAGCCCTTTATTGGCATTTGCTCATGATTCTTTGCAGTGGCGATGAGGACCAGGCTCAGGAGAGAATTAACAAATTAGCCAAAATACTCAAGGAGCAAGAGGTGGGCTCCAGTTTACACAGTGCTGGTGTTGGTGTTATTAGTTGCATTATACAGAGAGATGAAGGGCGCGCTCCTATGAGGCATTCCTTTCACTGGTCAGCAGAAAAGCTTTATTATGCAGAAGAGCCTCTGTTGCGTCACCTAGAACCTCCACTGTCCATCTACCTTGAATTGGTTTGTCTGTATACTCTTTGTTTTAATTAAGGAAAGAAGAGATCAATTTACATCCTTTGATCTGAATTTTATCACAATTTGTTTTTATACAGGACAAGCTTAAAGGCTATGAAAATATACAATATACTCCATCCCGGGACCGACAATGGCATTTGTACACTGTTGTAGACAAGCCAGTGCCAATTCGGAGAATGTTTCTTAGAACACTTGTAAGGCAGACAACAATGAATGAAGGATTTACTGCATATCAAGGGCTGGGAATGGAAACAGCTCGTACCCAGTGGGCTGTTTCCTTTACTTCAAAGAGCATTTTGAGGTCATTGGTGGCTGCAATGGAAGAATTGGAGCTTAATGCGCATAATACTACGGTCAAATCTGACCATGCTCATATGTACCTTTGTATCTTACGTGAGCAGCAAATAGATGATCTTGTGCCATACCCAAAGTAACTTTTTCCTATGCTCTTGTTAAGTTTTATGTTCTCTTGCAAGAAGTCAGTGGACCTTTTGTATGCTTCTCATATTTGAGATATTGTCACCAGGAAAGTTGAAATCGACGCTGAGCAAGAAGAAGTAGCAGTAGAGGCAATCTTGGAAGGGTTGGCTAGGGAAATCCATGCATTTGTTGGTGTGAGAATGCATAGACTCGGCGTCTGCGAGTGGGAAGTGAAGCTCTGGATGGCGTCATCTGGACAGGCAAATGGTGCTTGGAGGGTTGTCGTTGCAAATGTGACTGGTCACACATGCGCTGTGCATGTAAGTATATATATCATCTGTTGCATGTCCTGAAGGTAGTATATTTCAGAAGACAACCCTTGGTTAAACTAATATTAGGGGTGAGCATCAGTTCATTCGGGTCACTTTTCACCCGAGAAAACACTACCATACCGAGTTTGCAAAAACTGGAATTTTCAAAAAGAACTCGACTGACAACTAAAAATTGACTGTTCTTGGGTTGATTCTGTATGGTTATTTTTTAGCCCAAACTGTAAATCGCATTTTTTAAAGGGTAATTATGGATAGGCCCTTTTTTTTCTGAAACACTGAATTGGCCCATACCAGGGTTAGGTTGCTGGCCCAAATCTGCCCCCAGCTTAAATTTAAATTTCATAAAACTCATGGAAACATTGAATTGAATTATCGAATCAATAAATATTATGAAAGTTTCAAATCAAACCTACCCAACATACTTGAGAAATCAACCTATTTGGTTTCTTTAGTTTGATCCAGTTAAATAATCCAGTTATTCCAATTGGTTTGCTTACCCCTAGTTAACCATAAGTTTGTTGATTTGTCATTTGGTTATCCTGGGCTATAACCGGCATAACCCATAGTTTTCAGATGAAATAATGGCTATATTTGGTTTGTTTAGTTTGGGATATTGAGTTTTGAGTGTGGGAATCTTTATCGCTGCTGTTGCAAGTCAGCAAATTTTGGGTTTAGCACCAATATAGTTATGGTGTGAAAATTGCCACCATGGTAACTTTTGGGGTATTATTCAAACAATGTATTGGATTTGGTTCCTGCACCAGTTTAAAACATCTAGTTTTCATGGAAAAGGATCCCAGTTTCATGGTGTTTGATGTGACGATGGCTCATTCTCCAACTTGCTCCTGTAATTCTTTTCACTCGTTTATATAATTTACTTTCATCTGAAAAATAACTAGCTGGTGATATAATATTCAGATATACCGGGAATTAGAGGATACTAGCAAGCACAGAGTGGTGTACCATTCAATCTCTGTACAGGGTCCTCTGCATCTTGTACCAGTAAATGCACACTATCAACCGTTGGGAGCTCTTGATCGAAAACGTCTAATGGCAAGGAAAAGCAGCACCACTTACTGCTATGATTTTCCATTGGTGAGTCCTGCATTATGTACTTGAAAACAACAGAAGTTATTTTTTTGGCACAAAAATAACTGATGGGTCAAATTATGTTGCTGACATATTTTTTTGTTCTCAGGCTTTTGAGACAGTCTTGGAACAAATATGGGCATCCCAATTCCCGGGCATGGAAAAACCTGAGGGTAAAGTTCTAAAGGTGACAGAGCTCATATTTGCTAATGAAAATGGTAGCTGGGGCACACCTCTTATTTCCACACAGCGTCCAGCTGGGCTCAATGATTTTGGCATGGTAGCTTGGTGCATGGAAATACTAACTCCTGAGTTCCCTTTAGGAAGGACTATTTTGGTAGTAGCAAATGACGTGACCTTCAAAGCAGGTTCTTTTGGTCAAAGAGAGGATGCATTCTTTCTTGCAGTGACTGATCTTGCCTGCAATAAGAAAATTCCACTTATTTATTTGGCAGCAAATTCAGGTGCCCGTATTGGGGTTGCTGATGAAGTCAAATCCTGCTTTAAAGTTGGTTGGTCAGATGAACTTTTCCCTGATCGTGGCTTTCAGTATGTATATTTAAGTCCTTTGGATCATGCTCGGATCAGATCATCAGTGATAGCACATGAGTTGAAGCTGGAGAATGGAGAAACAAGATGGGTGATCGATGCCATTGTGGGGAAGGAGGATGGCCTGGGGGTAGAGAATTTATCTGGAAGTGGGGCCATTGCCAGTGCATATTCTAGGGCATACAAAGAAACCTTTACCTTAACTTATGTGACTGGCAGAACTGTAGGAATTGGTGCCTATCTTACTCGGCTTGGAATGCGTTGTATACAGAGGCTTGATCAGCCTATTATTTTGACTGGTTTTTCTGCTTTAAACAAGCTTCTTGGTCGTGAGGTGTACAGCTCGCACATGCAACTTGGTGGACCTAAAATTATGGCAACCAACGGGGTAGTTCATCTTACTGTCTCGGATGATCTTGAAGGGGTATCAGCTATTTTCAAGTGGCTAAGCTGTGTTCCTCATCGTGTGGGTGGTGCACTTCCCATTTCAAGTCCATTAGATTCTCCAGAAAGACCTGTGGATTACTTCCCAGAGAATTCATGTGACCCTCGAGCTGCTATTTGTGGTATTTTTGATGGCAGTGGGAAGTGGCTGGGTGGTATTTTTGACAAGGATAGCTTTGTTGAGACACTGGAAGGCTGGGCAAGGACAGTTGTGACAGGACGGGCGAAGCTTGGAGGAATCCCTGTTGGAATAGTCGCTGTTGAGACACAGACGGTTATGCAAGTGATCCCTGCTGACCCAGGACAGCTTGATTCCCATGAGAGGGTTGTTCCTCAGGCTGGGCAAGTATGGTTTCCAGATTCTGCAACCAAAACAGCTCAGGCAATATTTGATTTCAATAGAGAAGAGCTCCCGCTTTTCATTTTAGCCAACTGGAGAGGCTTTTCTGGTGGGCAGAGAGACCTTTTTGAAGGTATCCTCCAGGCAGGTGCAACCATAGTTGAGAACCTTAGAAATTACAAACAACCTGTTTTTGTGTATATTCCCATGATGGGCGAGCTTCGCGGTGGGGCATGGGCTGTTCTTGATAGTAAGATCAATTCAGATCACATTGAAATGTATGCAGATCGAACAGCTAAAGGTAATGTCCTTGAGCCAGAAGGAATGATTGAGATCAAATTCAGGACAAAGGATCTGCTTGAGTGCATGGGTAGGCTTGATCAACAGCTGATCAATTTGAAGTTGAAACTTCAGGAAGCCAGGAGCAGTGCACCATATGGAATGGCTGATTCTCTCCAACAGCAGATAAAAACTCGTGAAAAGCAGCTTTTGCCTGTCTACACTCAGATAGCCACAAAATTTGCCGAGCTTCATGATTCTTCTCTAAGAATGGAGGCAAAAGGTGTGATAAGAGAAGTTGTGGACTGGGCTAGATCGCGCCATTTCTTCTGTGGAAGGTTGCGTAGGAGAATTGCTGAGTGTTTGCTGATCAAGGATGTGATAGATGCAGCAGGTCAGCAGCTGACACATAAATCTGCAATGGACATGATCAAAATTTGGTTCTTGAATTCAGATACTGCAAGAGGGAGAGAAGATGCTTGGGTGGATGATGAAGCATTCTTTGCATGGAAGGATGATTCAGGAAATTATGAAGCCAAGCTACAAGAGTTGCGGGTCCAGAAGGTATTGCTTCAGTTAACAAGCGTTGGTGAATCTATGTCAGATTTGAAAGCTCTACCACAAGGTCTTGCTGCCCTTCTAAGCAAGGTAAAATCATTGTACATTCTTTGCTTTACCTTCATAAATATTATTCTTGTTGTCCAGTCCAGAGGTGATGTGATGCTTTATTATATTTAATGCAGGTGGAACCATCAAGCAGAGAACATTTGGTTGATGAACTTCGTAAAGTGCTTAGTTGATTGCCAAGTTTGTTCTTCGCCAGCAAAGATGGTCCTGCACCCATTACTTGGTATTTCTTACTCTGTAATATGTACAACTCTGATAAGAAACATATTAGTAGAAGCATTTTAAACATCTGCCCTGCCCTGCCCTGCCACTGGGATCTACAAGCTACTTATGCCAATGTAATATTGCCAGTTAAGCTGATCATCGCTGTATATTGGAGGAGTCAGTCGGTCAGTCAGTCTTGAGACACAATTATAGCTTTCATGCAATTGTACATTTCAGTCCAGTAGGGAAATAAATTTCTTCGATGAGAGAGAGGTTCGCCAGCAGCACTAGTAGCCATAAATTAGCCAATGCCTCTTCCATTAGTAGTGTGATTGTTTTTGTAATAATGATGTTTAAGAAGGTATTTAATCGTTCTATTTTCATTTAATGAATGAAAATCATTAGTTCCATCCTTATCTTCCTTGTGCTCCGTCTTCTTTTCTGGTAGTAAATTCCGACTGTGTGCGCGCTTGACGTTGCTCAAATGATGTTATAGTATTGGCCTTTTCTGCACGGTGCCATGTTAGATGCTGCTGGAAAGTGCCATGGTTACGTTGGCTTTTTTGGCCTCACTGTTTAATTAATGTGTGATGAAAGATTATTTTTTTAAAAATAAAAATAAAATGACAAATTGCTCGTCAAATATTGGCGAATCTCGTTCTGTAATAGGCACCTTTTTCTCTTTGATATTCAGACTGATTGCTTTATTATCTTAACAGACATCGCAATGTGCAGGCAAATTAGAGGTTAAAGAGAATCAAGTATCACAAACACTACCCGAGTGACTACTTTACCTTAATTTTTTTTTCTATGAGCATCATAAAGGAGGTAGAATGGCATGGCTTGACTATTTCTTCGTCGTCCCATGCTTCAGTTTTTCTTTCTTCTCCCTTTCCTTTCTTTTCAATTCTTCGTGTTTCCTCTTCTCCTTCTCTTTCTTCCTTTTCATCTCCTCCTCCTCTTCCCACATCTTCTCCTTCTCTTTGTCTTCTCTCCTTCTCCTCTCTTCCCTTTCTTTTCTCTCGCTTTCTTCTCTTTTCCTTTTCTCCTTCTCTCTGGCGTTCTTTCCCCCTTCTTTCCTTTCTTTCTCCTTCTCCTTTGCTTTACGTCTCTTCTCTTTCTCCTTCAGCTCCTTCTCTGTCAGTTTTCTTTTGATAGTGAAACACATTTTGGGCAAAGCCTGTAAACTCCCTTGCCAATATAAATAACCTTTTGGTTTCTGCTTTGTTGTTTCAAGCCGCCCTATTTACTCATGTCCAACACCCCCATGTTTGTCATTATTGTTAAACTGCTGCCGCCTTTTGCCGGCCAAAGACGATTATTATCGAATAAAGTTGCAATGGAAGATGCAAACATATAATGGTGGTGGTGTTACCCCAATATCTCAGGCGTCCCCCCCACCCTCATGCAGAAACATTCCACGGGCGACCTGTCTGCCGCTATATCCACTGACTACGTAATATTTTGATACTCCAAACTACTTTTTCAGCTTTTGATTACTAAAACGATTATATTTCCAAAACTATATATATGGTTATTGGATGGGCTGTCAACCTAACTCCATAGTTGTCACGCCCAGCCTAACCTAATCAAGATCTTGAGTCGTCACTGATTTGTGAACCAACCCGCTAGGTTAACAAGTTAGATACAATTAATTAATTACCTTAATAAATGGAAGTTTAGTTTAGTTTTTTCTTATTTTTTAAGTCAACTTTTTTACTCAACCAAATCTTAATCGGATTTGACCAAGTTAACTGGGTAAACCAGGTTTTGATTCTACTGGTATAGTTACAAACCCAGCAAAGATTAGGCCACAGATCACTAGGTTTCTAAGTCGGCCCACCAGGTTAGACCAACAATGCCTACCACATATTTTATCCCATTCTTTTCATAGTTCTCCAACCATGGGTACTATGCTGCAACAGAAGTGAAAGTATTAAGTTTTACTAATGGTTTAAAACAATGGACGATCAAGAAAACCCAAAAGCCCACGTGCACCTTTAAGTCACTATTACCAAAGTTATCTTCCATGTTTTTCTTGAGGGAGAAATCACGTTCATTATAATGGAGAAATGAAACACTTAACAAAAACATGTGCAATTTCAGTACTCTTCTAACAAGAAACTAGCGAGGAAATGAAAAATATGCGACACAAGTTTTCGTATTTTAGACAAGTCTAAAAGCAGTAAAAGAACCATCTATTTACCGATACAGAATTTACCAAAAATGTTTGACAAAATCTCTTCAGAGATGTTTTCTCCACTTATCTGTCCGAGAGCCAATGCAGCATCCCTCAAATCAATAGTCCAAAAATCCAGGGGCATTTCCTCCTCAATTGAAGATTTCAACCTTACAAGAGCCTCCTTCATCCGCACAAGCTGTTCACATTGTCTCTGATATTTGATTGTTAAATTGCACAGATTCAGTTCAATGCATATTAACTCATGATTTGAGTCAAACTCAGAACTAAAGCCAACGATTGGATTGTAGTTATTACAAATAAGAACACAAAGCAATGCAGAACCGACAACCAAAACAAGAAAGAGAAAATCACAGTGACAGGTAGCTTACATGGTTGACAGTCCATTTGAGTCCCCCCGCAGGAATTTTGTTAAGACCCACAATCTCTGAAATTGCCATCTCTAAATCTTGAATTCCTTGACCAGTAATAGCACAGGTGAAAACATGCTTACTAAAAGAACCACCACCCCTATCAACCCATTCCGAACACAAGGACGGAGAACAGTCTATTTTGTTAACTACAAGGATCATTGGTGTAAAAGAGCCAACTGATTTCTGTATTTCCAAAAGCAAAGGAACAAGTTATAACTCCATCTGAAGTTCAACGCATTAAAAGTGGAAAAATGGAGAAGCACCAACTCAAGAAAAGGATACTACCGACATTTAAAATAGTGTTTGTGTGTGCGTGGGTGGGCACATGTGTTTGTGAGAGAGAGAAAGAGAGAGGTAGCCTGTAAGACCTTCTTAGATACAATCCTATTCAAAAGTTCGGTGTCTTCTGGTGTCCATCCATCAAGAGCACTAACTGTCATAACAATGACATCAGCACCCAGGGCAACTGCTTCAGATCTTTCTACACCTTTAAGCAAAACAACAAAAGAAACCCAGGTATCCATTCATTCAATAATATGTGCACAAATATGTTTGCAACTGGTAAGACATCAACAGAATCATGACATAGTTATCAGGTAAATTTACCAATCTTCTCGACAACATCATCAGTCACCCTGATCCCAGCAGTATCAAGAAGGATCACAGGGATGCCACCAACTGTAATACTGGCTTCAACAATGTCACGGGTGGTTCCAGCAATTTCTGTAACTATTGCCCGCTCACTCTGCACGCTAAATTGAAACATGGAACTCAAAAGATGTCGATTCTGTTTATACTTAAGAAGGGAAACATCATGACAAAACAACTACGATGGCATTGTGTCAAATGACACCTTAAACTCAAACTTTTTTTTATTGCTAAGGTAAGGATGGATGCCCAGAGCTAGAATTATAAGAAAGTGGTTTTTGCAACATACTTTGCTCCATGCGTTAAGGAGGCTGGACTTCCCAACATTAGGACGGCCAACAATTGCTATCTGCCAGATTTCAAAAGAAGAATGTCACCAAATCAAAATCATAAACATCATCGACCGTTATTGTATCTATTGACTTAGTCTTTGCACATACATATGAAGATTTTCAGTATAACTGAGCCAAATCCACTTAAATAAGAAAACATGCATGAAGCCCACTTTCAGATATTTAATTTTTAAAGTTCATTATGCCAATAGCAACTTTGATAACTTAAACTGTAAGCCAAAAAAGACAATCTGGCTGGCAACCTTGTATTAGCAATTTATCACCACGAAACAAAGCAGATTTTGCAATTTCTTGAGCATTATGCAAATTACAAAGCAATGATAAAGTAACAAGCCTGCTAGTTGTAGATTATGCGTGTAATCTGCTAGTTAACGATAACTTGAGCAATGCAAGGCAACCACAGTTAGAAAGTTGTCATGCCGATACCTGTAATCCAGATTGCAAAAGCTTGTCGTAATTGGCTGTCTTGAGTGCATTCTCCACATTTTCTGACATGGAATGTATTTTATCCATGATTAAATTCAAATCTAGTGGCGGCATCTCATCATCAAAGTCTAAACGAGCTTCAATCTCAGTAAGCAGCTCAATGCATTGCGTTCTTAGTGATTTGACCAAAGAAGCAAAGCCTCCCTGTCAAAGAAATTGTTTCAGGGCTGCTAGCCATGCTTTCAACAAAGCCTCACATGATCGATGTAAATAAGAACTCCTAATTACTTGAAGGTCAGAGGTAGGATTAAATTGTGAAGACAAATGGATGATAAATTGAGTGCTTTAAAGAACACATACCTGAATTCCAGCGAGGGCTGCATCTGCAGCAGCCACGGATTTGGATGATATAAGCTTTCCAACATTTTCAGCTTGCGAAAGGTCCAGCCGGCCATTTAGAAATGCACGTAGAGTGAACTCACCTGAAAGAGAGAAACGAAAAAGAGTTGACCACTTTGGCAATGCACATTAAGGGCGGTCAATGTCGTCGAAAGCCATAGATTTGTCTTGCCAAAATTCATATGTCCAAGAACAAGATCAAATAAGAAGGCAACCTGGTTCTGCAAGCCTGGCTCCAGCTTCTATACAAGCTCTCAGCACACGACGAAGACAGACTTCAGTCCCGTGACACTGAAGCTCAACCACATCTTCTCTAGTGTAAGACCTTGGAGCCAACATGGGTACAGCTAAAACCTGAAATAAGTAAGAAACCAACATAAAACCCTTTTTTTAAGGAAGAAGGACCAAGACCGTGGGCTAACCAAAACAACCAGGCCATAAAAACAACAAATTTGACATTCAATCATTCAATTAAAAATAAAAATAAAACTATCAGAAAAAACTCCCATCAATCCAGTTTGCAAAAATAAAAATCCCGCAGGAAAAAATTGCATTTTTTTCGCCAATTCATGAGTTATGATTACTCAGCTAAGTTCCAAGAGCATTGATGACGATCATTTTTCAACATTTTAAGCACTTACAAAGAACCATGGAAAAACAAGCATACCTCATCAACTACATTCCCTTGATGATCCAAAACCACCCCGTAATCTACGACATGACTGGTAGGCTTCCACACACAAAATCCTTTTTTCTTCTTTTTTCTCATTGGTTTAAACACACGTGCAGCAATCTCGACGGCAGATGGACCAGATAACCTGACAATCCCCACGGAAGCAGGTGGGCCACCCACGGAGGTTACAATGGCTGCAATAGTGGTAGATATCGACTTGTCGTCAGTACCATTTAGGCCCATAAAGCGCTGGTCTTGACCATTGAGAAGTAAAGTGGTTTTTGAATTGAGAGAGGCATGGGGTTTCGGAAGGGTTTTGTGCTTGGCGAGAAAGGAAAGATTTTTAACAGTAGGTTCTTGGAAGAGTGGTGAGAGGGAAGGGTTTAGGGTTTTAGGTTTGAAGAAATGGGTGATGATAGTGCGAAATACAGGGAGAAGAGCCATGGCGTTTACTGAGGAAGTATGAGTTGTGGGGGGGGATAGGATTGGATAGGGTGCTCCTATTTATATGGGCCTGGGTTCATTTCAATTGTGCTCGGCAGCCTATTGAAATATCTCCTTGTATTTCTGATTTCCCTGATTGCTAAGGCCCATTCTCCCAAATCTCTCTCTGTTTTCACATCCCCTCTATTTTTCTTTTAAAAAAATTACATCAAAATTTTTTTTTATATTTATTTTCCAAATTTTCTCCACTAGTTCCCTGCAAAACCCTCAATCCTCCCCCTTCCATGTCTTGAAACAATTGCAAGATACATTATAGATAATGGGTGATTTTATGGTAACTTGTTGATTTATAATGATGTTACTATCAACCCCGAAATTAAGAACTACAAATGCAGGGGACTGTCGTGCTTGTATTTCAACCTCCTGGTTAACAATGGCAAGGTGGTAAAGACATGATTGCAGAAGGGTTCTTGACAATGGAGATGCCATTTCATAGGTATCCTACTGGAGTGATTGCTTTAATTAAGTTATATAATTTTTTGTAAGTTTAGATACGCATCTAAACTAAGACGATGTTGTTATAATTTTAGAAGATATATTACAAATATTCTAATTGCATGAATGACGATCAATAAAGTCTCAAGAACAAATGCATTCATTATTGATAACAACAAAAGTTTCATTACGTTAAAGTGTTTCAACAAATAAATATCCTTCTTTTTTTTAATTTAATTATAATTATTTTTATTATTAGTATGCATGCTAGGACTTTGATTTTATATCAATTGCAAATTTGAATATATAAATGCTTAATATGTATGCTAATATTCTTTTATTATATTTATGTTGAAAGTATGTGTGACATGAGCTTTATTTTGTAAGTTTATAGATTTAAAATTGTATGTATTTTAGGCATTTCTTTAATATTTTTTTTATGTTTTGAATGATCTTATTATGATAAACGATACATCAATGCTCATTAGTCTAATATATTTATAACTTTGAAAAACATTCTCAAAGCTTTGTTTTTATATTAGACTTTGCTTATATGATCATGTTTTTTTTGCTTAACATGCTTAAATATTTTATGATGATATGATACATGCTAAAAAGAACTTTAAGTTTTTAATGTATTGAATTTATCTTGCATAGTTTAGATTTTTTTTATTTATTAAGTTGCTTTATTACAAGTTTTATTTTTTTGTATTACCAGTTTACTTTTTAGCTGAAATATTTATTTATAAATATTATTGGCTATTGTTTTTATAATTTATATGATGTTTTTAGCTTGAGAATTGATTTTTCCAACTAATATTGCTTTAGCAAGTACTGATTTGATAGCGAGGATTCCACCATCACTTTTTATCATGCATAACGAGAAATCTGAAAAGTTCAATGGATTAAACTTTAACCGGTGACAATATAAAATGTTAATTTTTTCCCCACCTCAAACTTGGTTAAGTTTTTGTAGAAAAAAGTGCTAAAGTTGTTAAATAATGAATTCAATTTAATTAGTGTGATAGCTTTGGATGTGTGGAATAATAGTAATTTCATGCGTAATAACTATATTTTAAATGTATTAAACAATATATAATATGATGTGTATTGTTCAATTAAGAGTGAAAAAACATTTTGAAAAACTTTA
>Ga0307515_10007206_pt1 | contig 22033 bp, 12 predicted proteins | sample 17_EM_MG_FD_194513 | JGI IMG/M metagenome (GOLD analysis project Ga0307515, IMG submission 194513) | Populus trichocarpa ectomycorrhiza microbial communities from riparian zone in the Pacific Northwest, United States - 17_EM | ecosystem: Host-associated > Plants > Roots > Unclassified | place...
GCTTTAAGTAACCTATCCAACCCAGCCTCATCCATATGCGTATCTCTTTTCCAAAGAATCCTCTCATTCTCCAACTTTGCTAATGCTTCCGGCGTGCGATCTGCAGGTGGTATGTATGTCGGCCAGGAATCCGTTGCTTCCCAGGCGAAGTAAAGCCCCGGGCTCCACGCGCCTTTGCAGACATTATTGAATTCTGCCGTGATTGATAAGATTGAGGTGGCGATTGATATGTAACCTAGTAAAGCAAATTCTAGGGCGATGTCGGAGGCATTCCGGGCAACATCCCAGGTGGATTTTTCTGTCAGAATCTGTTCAGGGCTAAATTTTCGGCCCATTTTTAGTGACATGGACACGCGTAGCAGCCTCGTGGAGACCTTCTTCTGCGGATCCGGAGAAGAAATTCTTCGTTGAAGAGCGGAAATGAAGCAATATGTATGCCAAAGTCTCCGGGAATAACAAGGAAACGCCAGCCCAGAAGAAACTACCAAAGATATACCGTGGACCCACACATGACTCGTTCGGTGCAGCTACAGGTTTCAATACCCCAGTATGGGCTCGAAGAAAGCCAAACTCTGACGGTCGGCATGCACTCGCCATGGCTGGATCCGCGTGTATGGATGCGTGTGGGCGCAGGTGTGACAGCAAGGTCTGGCTACAGCAACGAAGCAGCTTTGGCAATCCGCTACCGGCAGAAGCCCGGTTCGGATCATGAACGCGCTTTGAATTAAGGTTTGCCTTGCATAATCCTTTGATGTGCTGAGAATTCGCAATGCCTTGGCAGGGCCGAAGCGTCCCACTTGGTGAGCGAAGCCATGGTCGAGTTTGCACTGGTTGCGGACGGGTGGACGTCGGGACGGGACTTTCTTTTGTACGTCCGCTACACGCCCTTGAGTTCCTCAGCACGCCCCTCCTCCGCAAAGAGCAATATGGAGTCTTTGCGGGGAACAACGTGGGCCTCGCTTCGCATGGCCACTTTCCAAGGGTCTGTTGGGACCCGTTGGCTCCAAGTCTCGAGCATCGTTCAGCCGCGGCCACCTGTCTACATGCTCGTTCAAAACATCCCGCGTGTCGTACTGAAAATCGTTGAGGAGTAAAATCTTCACAAAGGATGAGCTATTTACTTCTACACCACGTTGGCGCATCCGGTTGAAAGCGCGTGTTGATCTTGGCGATTAAACGGCAGAATTTTATATATCTTTAAAGTAATAAGCACGACCATTTTGACGTATTTTAACGTATTTTTGGGTATAAATCTGCGTTTAACCGGTTGCGCCAAGGTAGTGTAGGACTTCACTAACTCAAGGCTCAAAACAAAGGTGGCCAACAAAACACACTCTGCTAGCGCTCTGGCTGTGAAAATTCATATACGTCCTCCAGGTTTTACAGAACCCATTACACAGTCAACTGCATTCCATCAATAGTAACTACTTTACTTGATCCATGAGGCCTGAAGAAATTAACTAAGATGTCTTAGACTCCCTCGCATCTCTAACCGCTCCGGTGCTAGTTCCGCGAATGTCTGGGTGTGAAAGGCTTCGGAAGCATGAGTAAGTCGTCCTGGTTAATTCCTTCATTCGTCGCCAAGTATTTGCCTTCGTAGAATCCAAGCGCAATGATAATTCGATTCAGTGTCGTATTTCGGGGTAGAAATGAGGTCTGCGGAATTGTTTTTGGACTCTCTTCTTGAACTGCTATCCTATCAATCTCGGAAATCACTGTACTCTCTACTAGGGCCGAAAGAGGTCATCCAATCCAGATCTGGGATTATGGCGTGCTACTGTTGGTAGGAAATAGTCCACGGAAGAGATCCTTAGAATTCGAAGATGGTTTTGCTAAGCCTCAACAGGATAAGAACACAGGCTGAAGAGAACCAGCGCCAGATTTCAATATAGAAGAGCTATCACGATATCATCTTCTAGTAGGTGAACCAATTCAAGTATGTGTGATATTTCTGCTCAGAATCACGGTGTCAGATAAAGCACAGTATGTCGAACGGACTCGTGGGTAGATTGATCTAAGAAGAAAAGAGACCCCACATACATGGTGGATGAGTCATAGGTACCCCTGATCTAACCCTAATATAGTATTGATCGACACCAGGTCGACTCAGTAGCTTCTGCATCTTCCCACTCCTTCTTTAACTTAGCGCTAGAGTTGATCCTTAAACCTTTCCAATGCCTTAATCGGAATTTCGGGAGCTAGGAGTATCTGTCGAATCATTCAAGGGCAGCGAGAATTCTTTAGAATCGGTTCGTGACCATCCTTGACTGGTACAAATGGCGACATCTAGGAACTTTTTAGCCAGTAAATATTACTCCAGCATTTGTCGAGGTGACATATCTGTCGCCATGACTGACCCATACCAGACCAATTTTTTCCACCTCGCTTCGTATTCCTCGCCGGCCCATCCAGGAGCCGGAAAACTACACTTCCCTTCAACACCATGTCGAATCCCCTTTAAACTAGGAAGCACGGGCCGCAAGTAGTGTCAGGGAGCATCCAGTTGGAGGAGAATAATATAATATAATATATCAACCAATCAGGTAGTGAAGAAGATGTGGAGGATAAATCTGCCATTGGAAAACTTCTTGTCATCCTCGTATCACACGTCGCTCGCCTTCTTGGATAACTACGCAATCTCTTACCTTATAATTAAGTTTCATTGTGAGAAGTAATGGTTGGTAGGGATGATATAGGAAGTGGGTCTTTGTATGCTGTGTTGCTAACTCGGAAGCAGGTTCGATACATATCCGACGTTTTGTTCCAGTGTGTCCAACAGTTAGCGACGCTGGCAGCGTAGCTGCCAAGAAGCTGATCATGTAAGCAGCCAGTCAGTGTATAGAGTAGTTACAGTCAGCCAACAGTCAGTGAACAGTCAGTCAGCATAAATTCTATAGCGCGCTAAAAGCTCGCTGCCTCAGTGGTAAGATTAGGAAGATTCAAGAAGATAAGGAAGATGAGCAACTAGTTAAGCCGTAACGCAGGAAGGTTCCTTACAAATCCGACGACGATTCAGCTAATAAATATACGCAGTCGTTAGTTATTAACGAAAGCCTTACTTCTATACGCAATTAAAAGCGGATTAAGCTTGCTAGTGAGCTTAATCGCTACTACAACGCAGGCCTTAAGTTTATTAAGATCCGTACCGACGACGGTGACAAGGTAAATAATATCGTTCCTAATCCTCTCACCTAGTGGCTTAATATTAGTTAAGTTCTCTATCCAGCGCTTACTAAGATCGCTCTTAATATATTCTCTATACTTGCTATAAGCTCTACATACAAACGAGTCTTTAGTTAAGCTAAAAAGATTATTACTAATAAATGTAATTAACTGTTATCCGACACTATTAAAGCGGATTAGTGCTAAAAATGGGGGCTAATTAAAGGCCTTTTATTAAGTAGTTTAATCGACTATATTAACACTAACGGAGCGTTTACTACATCCCAGTTAATAAACTTAAATATTAATCTTACTAGCTATAAGCCGAATATAGAGATAGAAAAGTCGGCTTAGTAAGCTACATTTACTAAAGCTTCGTATTTAATTAAAATTTAACACTAAAATAGAGCCTCCGGAGCCCTTACTACTTACTACCTTCCTACCCTTTTTAGGCCTCTGCGGGCGCACAGGACGATTTTAGCTACATTTAAACACCATATTAGATAAATTAAGGTAGATTTTAATCGGGCAACTTTAATATTTGTATATATAGAGGTGCTGCCAAAATCTGGAATAAAACACCATTAAATCTATACCAATTGCCTAATTAGGAAAGCGAGCTGACAGCGGAACAGTCAGCGTACCTTATTTTGATGCAGCGGACAGCGAGCGATCTAGTTAGCCGCAGTCAGTCAGCTATAGGGCCTCAAAGCTCGCTAGAGACTGACTGTTGGACACACTGTTTTGTTCTTTCTATGGCATCAGGCATTCTCCTAGCAATCGATAGAGACCTTGGTATGACTAACTTTAGCCCTCACTACATATTCCTATGCGGCAGGAACAAGTTTACCTTAAGCAGGCCCAATTACGAGCTACACATGGATTGCCGCAGCGCAGATAATGGACGCCGCCGTGATATCTCCCTTAGTTGAACACTTAGGTGATATTTTTGGTCGTCGTAATGTCCTCCTTGGTAATATTACTGTTATCATTCAATGTGGTGTTGCAGCTCCGGCAAATGATATAAACACTGTTATTAGTACCAGCGTGCTCATTGGTGTAGGTTGTTCCCTACATCAGCTGGCTGGATCTTTCTCCGGTGAAATAGTTCCAAAGTACTCTCTAGGATCCACCTTTGGCCTAGTCATTAGTAGGGGCAGACTCACGTTCTGAAGCAACTTGCAGCAACATCGAAACATCGAATTGCTAACAGCTTTTAGGGAATGCATGGCAAAATTTGCCAGCTGGAGAGATGCTCATTGATTGGTCTTCTCCTTGGATTGTATATGCCCGTTCTTCTACTTTATCGTCTGGTTATCTAGTATACCAGAGAGGAAAGCAAGGCAGCCTAACAACAAGCCGCATCTCTTGATTGAGTCGGCAGCTTTCTTTTGATTACTGGCCTATCATTTCTGCTCTTGGGTATGTCTTTTGGCGGCATCTATAAGCCCTGGCAGGTTCTAGGAAGTCGTAATTTTTTTTTTTTTTTTTTTTTATTTTTTCATCTGGGGCGTCTGGAGTACTCTTGCTGCGCTCGTCGTCGGTTTCCTGCTGCTGGAGGTGCTTAGATTCCACAAAGCCTACGTGGATCTTACTTATTCACCTTTTCCCCAACACTCGTGAATTCACTTTGGTTGTCGCTAGCGTTTCTTCTAGAATTAATATACAATTCCACTGCAATCCTTTGGACTGAGCTAATCTAAGTTCTGTACATGTACGATCTAGACAGTATGCTTGCATAGCCGCTTTGGCAGGAACTCTCTTCGGCCCACCTGGTGGTTGTTCTTTGAAGATGTGACCGTGGCCGCATCCTACTCGTTCCGAGTGTGGCCGAGTTAACTCACTGTACGGGCTTTGTATGTAAATAGATGCCCGCAATCGCAGTCAATCCTGTGAGCTGACCATGATAGCACCTGGTTCACACATGTGTTCAATAGTTCTCGTAGTTTCGGTCGGCGGCCTAGTTGCCGCAGCCACGATCCTTACAAAAATTATCGTTCAAATTAGTTTACCCCCAGCATATCGTGGTTACAATGGCCATGGAAGTAACTGCACGTATACTTGGTGGTTCCATAGAAACAACTATTTACTTATCTATATTAGCGGATAGACCCTAGCATTACATCGAGATCTACCTCGTTGTATCATTAATGACTTCTGGCGTCTCGCTTTCGCAGATACGAGCTGTTGTTGAAGCCCCGATAACAGTTAACGTGCGGGGCCCGGCTAGCACAGCCCTAAAAGCCTAACAACTTGGACTGGCAGTTGAAGGGATTAGGGGGTTATTTGCTCACGTCTGGGGTCCTGGATCAAGTAACTATTAATTTCGGGGTTCTTGGAACTATACACGTTGCCTTTACCGCGAATGTAGACCATTTGATGACCAGGAACATCAATATAAAGCTGGAAGAAGGCGCATACACTGAAACGGGTGAGGTATATATCATTAGACACCCCGAGCTCAGCAGTTAGACGATCGGCGGACTTGCCGTCAGGTCAAGACTGATTGACTAACCTCCAAATTCTGCCTCTGCTTCAAAACTCTTTAACGTTTTCTTCAGAAGCACTGCGAGAGCAATTTACATAGAAATTGCTAGTTTTTCCGGCCAGTCTGGCACTGATATTGCTTGCTGAAGGTATTAGAAGCAGCAAAATTATGAACACTTGGCTACTGCTGATTACCTATGGAGAGGCTTTGCTTGATGCTCTGATAGTGTGTTCAGCCAACAGCAAAGTAGACTTCGAATGAAGAGCCAGAGTCAAGGACGAGCGGGGGTCACCGCCATATCATGTGATTTTAACAAGCCGGCAGAATCCGTTTTGCGAAATGTGTTCAGTTCACAAGTAACTTTCTTTGTAGGAACAACTATGACTGTGTCCTAGGTTTATTCACTCTTTGCATTGCTTTGCATGACAAGTTTGTCACATATACGTCCACTGTAGGCTCTTTGAATAACACCTAACTTTCCCTTCGTCTTTTCTCGGCCGAAAGCAAGCATGTCCTCTACTGATTATAATTATGATGACAAGGTAGGACGACGACACTGCGCACTAGCTTCCATCTATTAACTATTACTAGGGACAGTTCTTCCCCTATTTCATACTTACGATCACCAGTCTTGTAACTGTCCCTGTTACATATTCCTTATTGCGACCCAGCAAAGGTATGTGAACCCGCACCCGTATTAAATCGGTGGTGTTGTCTCTGACTTTATTCTTAGAGCTCGAAAATACGGCGACTCGAATAGAATCAGACTTTAAACCAGAAAATGCCGACCTCATCGAGGGACAGCGACGGAAACAGAAAAGGCGGGAGCGGAGGTTGAAGAGATTTGTGTTCTCTGTTGGGGGCTGGCTGCTAATGGCTTGGATGGTGTATTTGATGATTGTTACTGCGAGAACGGTGCCTAAGATCTGGGATCCATATAATATCCTTGGGATGTCCAGGGTGGGTTGAGCCATTCCACATTCTCGTTCGATTGGACTGCTGCTAACGCGAGAGATAGTCCGCCAGCGAGAAACAAATCAAGTCGCACTACCGAAGGCTCTCCCTTACTCAACATCCTGATAAAGCCCAAGTAGATCCCTCAAAGAATATCACAATCGAGTCAATAAACGACCATTGGGTCGAGATCACAAAGGCATTCAAGGCGCTCACAGACGAGGATATTCGAAACAATTATTTACAGTACGGTCATCCAGACGGCAAGCAGAGTTTTAGTATCGGTATTGCGCTCCCTAAGTGGATAGTCACAGAAGGGCACGGGAAATACGTCCTGCTGATGTATGCACTCATGCTCGGAGTACTCTTGCCATATTTTGTTGGGAAATGGTGGTATGGTACCCAGCGCGTGACAAGGGATAAGATCCTAGTCGCGAGTGCTGGACATCTTTTCCGGGAATATGATAATGATCTCGGTGACGGTGGTGTTGTCGGAGTGCTTAGCGGCGGCGAAGAATTTAACGAAGCCCTGAAAGGAAACAAAGCAGATCACGGAATGTCAAAACTCGAGCAGAGGGTCCTAGCAAATGGTGGAGATTCGCCGATAATAGCTGGTCTATCAGAAAAGGACCGTCGAAAATTGGAGGATCTGGATGAGGGCGCCCGTAGGAAAGCACTGGCGTTACTATGGGCATATTTGGGTCGCGTAGATCTAGACGATCAAATTTTGAACGACGGTAAGTGTTCCTCTATACTTTTTGTTCTACGATAATTAACACTGCTGTAGAAAAGCTGGAAGTTGCTCCCATCGCGCTTCAGCTAAACGAAGCGTTCACTTCCATTGCGCTTGCATATGGTAATACGAAGGCTGTTTTGTCAGCGTACCATACATCGCAGAACCTCATACAAGCATTACTTCCTGGTGCATCGCCACTCCTGCAATTGCCATATTTTACCTCACTAATTGCTCATGCTGTGGAAGGCGAGGGTGCAAGGACGCATTTTTCCATCCAAGACTTCATGCATATTCCAGTGGATCAGCGGAAGAAGCGCGCCATTGCTCCTGGTCTTCTCACAGAATCACAGTACAATTGTGCCGTGACGATTGCTTCGCAGTTGCCAGTGCTTCAGGTTGAAAAAACATTTTTCAAAGTTGTGGGTGAGCGATTCATTACGCCCAGTAGTCTGGTCCAATTCGTCGTCAAAGCGCGCATCATTCCTCCAGGTAGTGTCAATATTCCTGATGTGAAAGAAGCGGACCTAGAAGACATTGATCCTGCTGAGGGCGATCTAGATGCTCTGCGTGCTCAAAAAGATGACCAGTCTGCCGGGAAACCGATCCAACCTTCTCTAGCACATGCGCCATACTTTGCTCGAGATCGCTCACCACGTTGGCATGTATTCCTTGCGGATAGCAAACAAGGCAAGATCGCAGTCCCGCCTTTCACATTCTCTACATTTGACAAGCCACTGCTGGATGAGAGTGGGAAGCCGACATTTAATGTCCAGACGCTCAAGATGCAATTTGGGGCTCCACCACAAGCGGGTCGATATACTTTCGTTATGCATCTGATTTGTGATAGCTATGTCGGTATGGACACAAAAATGGAGGTCACATTGGTGGTGGAAGAAGCATCAAAGGCGGAGGATATGGACGAGGAAGATGAAATAAGTGAACCCGATGGGGGTAAGTTTCCCTCTCGTGGGGATGGAGGCTCAGTTTCTAATGACCGACTAGATACAATAGCTGGCCAGATGAGGACCCTCAAGTCTGGCGGTCTTTCGGGAGTAACCAAACCGAAGAAACGCAGGCAAGAGGATTCTAGTGATGGCAGCGATACGGAAGGCGATGTTGATTCAGAGACTGAGACTGACACGGACACTGACACTGACGAGGAGTAGAAACCGGATGTACTAGTATACAAAACACAAGCATTTCTAGGCGTTTAGCGTTGCTTTGGTAATATCAGTTTATATGACTACTCCTGACGGACTGGATAAACTAGAAGGTTTCTGCAAAGTGCAATGAACCAAGGAAACTCCAGTTTCCGAGCAAACTCGCATAAACCTTGGCGGTTATAAAGCAAAAATTAAGCTTAATCTAGAAAATCCTCGACTGTGCATTGGCTGCATGGGATCTCGCAATGCGACTAAGACCGTTTCAGTTCAGTCTTACCATAACTGTCCGACACACTTTGGACAGCAAGCACATCAGCCTTACAGCAAAGTCACACATTTGGCGTCTCGACATTTGAAATCTTTGCCTTTAGTGGTCTAATCTTTGCCTCATTGACAAATCCCAAAACTGTGCCCATCCCTCATCTGTACGGATGTTGAGCGGTTGGCCCGGCCGTCCAAAACTGGATTGAGGCATGCGCACAGCATAAGGCAGGACTCCAAACAATAGCTTTAATTTCCCGCCCGTTGTACGGCTTGGCCAGTAGTTCGGGTGCGCAAGCGGCCGGATCGCATGATGACAAGCAATGATGAGCACTGGGGCTGATAAAGACCTTCTTAAGCTGTTGCTATTCTCCTCGTCTCGATTTCCCTACTACCTCTGCACTCCACCTTTCCACCACATCACGTTCCTTGGACCTGCCTAGCAATCATTCTTTTTTCGTCTTTTTTGCGCGACTTTGATAGTTGCTTGCTTCGACAGCATTACTTTCACGCTCTCTTCGAGTCTGTGACTGCGCACTTCAACAACATTTGTTTTAATACATTCTTTGGGTAGTTCTTAACCACTATCGGGCATCATGTTCTTCTCCAAAACTGCGACTCTTTTGCTAGCGCTGACCACAGGTTTTGTCACGGAAGCTGGTAGGTGAACTGTAGGGCAGTTTGTTATCACCGACGTTATCTAATAGTACCATTAGCTCCATATCACAAGGCCCACAACTCTAATTTGGTGGTCCGGCACCCTGCAGTTCCGGCACAACCAGCTCCAGGAGTCTTCCCTCCACTTAAGCGAGGCAGGAACAAGAACAACAACAACAATGTAGTCGAGATAACCAAGGTTGATATCACCAAGGTTCAGGAAGGAGGCAACACTGTCATCGTGGAACAGGTCCAGCAAGTTCTGATACAGAACAGCAACAATAACAATAGGAAGAACAGAAAGCGAAAGGCGGCCTATCGCAGGAGGAATAGCAATCAGTCCATAGTCATTCTCGTCGTTCAACAAATCGTTGTCCAAGTTGTTGATAATAGCGGGAACAGCTTCCAAGAAATCATCTTTGCGGAGAGTGCCATCACTGCTAATAGAGGCCGAGGATCTACGCAGACCGTAATGAGTTAGTACATCTTCATTTACCGCATTTAGTCCATTGGGTCAGTGAACCCATTGATGCTGACAACAATAGTCACCGACGCCTCTACACTGATCGCCAACGTTGCCCCTACCCAAGGAGCTGTAGACGCTACAGGCACTGCTGCCGCTGTTACTGGCGCAGTTACGGACCCCGCTGCGATAGCTGCTGCGAATTCGACACAGTCAGTCATCCTCGCTGATATCGCACCAACATGGACGTCAGTCGACCCAGACCCGCTCGCGTCAGCAATCAGTCTATTTCAATCTCTCGGGGGGGTTAAGGAATAGGGGAAGATACTGCAGGCCAGGGGGACTGGAGTTGATATAAGATGAAAGCAACTATCGGTGGATGAGTAACGGGAGCGTTCAATGCTGTTTCTTGTGCAGAACCTGGTGTTCTTGATGTGACAGACGAGAATTGCTAAGTGGGTGGAATTGTAGACAGTTATTTTACCAAATCTTCGATGAGCATGTCATCTCGATACGTGGACTTTATTTGATGGAAATACTGAAATTTAGACGATATTTCTTTTGAGGATAAATGCATAGATAAGGCAGACATTAGAGAGAATTCAGAAGTGATATGATTAAAAATGTATAGTTGGAGGCGATGGCCATGTGGCTACCTTGCCCTGCTGTGCGGGCAGCGGACGTTGGTTCAAATAGCGGGTGTCCGCGGTTTCTATCGTGTCTTGGTGGAGTGGTGGAGCGGTGGAGCGATGAACATCGGAGAGGCTGAGAGACTATTCCTTATGAGGCATGAAACAGAAATGGAGAGGAGATCACCCGGGAAAAGGATGAAGAACTGCAACATGCGAACTGAAGAAACTGAGATGATGCAGAGTATTTGTATTTGGGCAACAGCAAGCTCATCGGCTCGAGCCTGTTCCATGAAACTCTGCCAGTGTCATAATCACGTCCTGCGAACTAGTTGGGGCCCTCCAAAAGGCGTGCAGCCTCCCGTTGTGTTTCTTTGCCGATGTTTTGCAACAAGATATGTTTCAAACACGAAGTTTGATTCCTAGAGCTGCTTCAAGCCTCTTAAATGATCAAGGGTAATGGCGCTGTGGCCGAGGCATCTTGCTCTCCTACCGCGGCAGCAGAGTGTCGCCGACAATTGTGTTAGTTACTGTATGTCTCCTGGCATGGTTACACCCGTAATCTCTCTCAGCTTCTGTCAGCTACAGGATGCACGCCTACGCCTACCACTAGTCATCACGAACTGGCGCTCGTAATTTAGAAATCTCGTGTCTCCACCCCGTAAGCCACCCCGAGTGTCCTTGCGCGCTGGGCGGCAATTCTAAGGAAACTGGTCTCGCGGCTTGAGGCCAAATGGCTACATAGCCTAAGCCTTTATCAGCGTCGCATATTTGTTTGTTTCTCTCAAGGCGGCGCAACCACTCATCAGGCCCTTTATGAGCAAGCCACGGCTTCAAAGACCCTTCACACCTGTACGTATTAATATCGAGTGCAAGCTCTCATCACCAGGACCGCGCGTGGGATCCAGCACATCTCGTTAGAGGTCAATCTGTAAGATGCTTGTTTTGAATAAGGGTGAGTCTAGATCCGGAACAAAAAAAGCTTCCTCGTTTCCCTCTCTTGACGCCGGCTCCTGCTTTCCCATAAAGGAAAGGAGTGTTAGAATTATGGCTAACTCCTTGACCTGCGACAGTATGCGATTCTCCCCTCCGAAAGCCCCCGAAGATGAAACCTAACTTACGAAAGTACCGCGGCGTTGCTTTCGCTGTTATAGTCGTCCTCATTTTATTCTCTGCTTTTCGGTTCCTCTCCTCGAGTACATCGAGTCTAGGTGTGAGCAAAACGGTTCTAAAAGTTAAGAAAGGGCCCTATATTTCGAAAGCGTCTATGCTCTACGGACCCCAGAACGATATCTACGAGCGAGCGATTGAGAGCCATAAGCGGCATAATGAGATTCACGGCTATAGTATGCATGTGCTGAGAAGGGGTGTTACGAACGGATACTGGAATAAATATGCATATCTTCTGTCACTTGTGGTGCAAGAGTTGGCAAAACCGGTAGAGGAGCGAATTGAGTGGATATTGTAGGCATATATTAGAACGAGACCACGAAAGACCAAACGTGCTAACGTTGGACTGTTTCAGGTGGGTGGATGCAAACAATATCCTAATTAACCCGCAAATCCCGCTCAAGATATTCCTCCCACCCCCGGACGAACAATTCAAGCATGTCAACTTCCTCGGCAGCAAAACCACACATGGGTTGAATGTCGGTGCTTTTTTCCTAAGGGTATCACCCTGGTCAGTCAGGCTCTTGGTAAAGGCAATGGCGTTGCCAATGTTCGACCCCACTATCGACCTAGGTTATAACATGGACGAGACCTCCCTTAAATACATTCTAGACGAAGAAAACTTCCGCCCTGGCGCCCTCTACCAACCGCGTACCTGGTTCAACACTCTCCAAACACGGGAAGGATTCGAGGGTAGAAGCGGGGACCTCCTCGTTCAATTCCCAGGCGGTCTTGAAGGGTCCCGATGGAAGGGTATGTCAGATTGGCTTGCGGAACTGCAATCACACCCGAAGAAGTGGGAAAGATCTGTTGGTGACACATCTTACCAATCTGAAATCGACCAATATTGGACCTTTGTCTGGAATGCTAGAGGAGTTTTACACGACGCAGAAACAAAAGTTAATGAGTTGAAAGATGACGCCGCTGATGAACTGAACAATGCTATTTCTTATCTAAAGGAGGTCATTGCCACAGAGGCGTTTGACCAACAAAAGATTGAGGAGGCGGTTATGGAGTTGAGGAATTATATGCCTCAGTAGTACCACTAATTACGAAAGATAATGTTTCAAGCGTGAATAATTGGCATTGACGAGCGAGTTTTGCATTAGGCCGGCGTTGCGGGTGATACCATATTGAGTGTTTAGGAAAAATCTGTCAAACACTAAGCTAATGTATTTTGCTTAAGTACATTTAGCGTTCCATTTATCTGTCCTTTCTGTGCTTCAATTTCGCATGTTCATGACGAAGTTGATGAAGAGGGGGAATGATCGCTATGGCTGCGAACTTTCGGTCTACGTATTAGATAGGATATAGTATATATACATAAACGGTCAGTGGCTAGGTTATTTAGTATATCTAATAGATTACTAAGTATTGATTCTAAGATTTACTATGATAAGAGAGCTATCTAGCTAGGGACTATATAGGTCCTTAAATACAATCCTAACTCCTAAGAAATCCCGTTATACGTATTATACGCATTATATAACCTTTTATAATAAAACTTAATTTAAGACTTTAACTGACCGCCACTAACTTTAACAATTTGCGCCCTATTTATATAGTTATAATAATAAAAACGTATGCTAATAGTATTAACTTAAAATAATAGTGGATATTAATAAGAGTAATATAAGAAATAGAATGGAATATAGATCTTAATATAAGAAGTAGGATAAAATATAAGCTTAAATATAGGCAGTAGAATAAAATATAAGACTTAAAGTAAGAAATGTAATAAAAGGTATGTAGTAAAATAAGATATAAGATTTACGCTATTAACTAAGAAAATAAAATTATAAGATATAAATAGTAAAATATATAAAAATAAGTATGACCCGTAGTAGAAGCCTTAGAATATTAGTTATTAAATATATTATATAAAAAGCTAAAGAGTTATAGATAGGATAATAAATATCCTAATAGGTATACTTAAGTAACTGGACTAAATATATAACAATAAAAAAAGCTAATAATTCTATTCTTTATATTATAACTAGTTAGTAAAGCAGCTTTAAAAAGACAAGGAAATAAATTTAAAATAATCTAAGATATTAAAAAAGGTCTAAGATTATATAAAAAAGTAAAATATAAGGTAAAGTAAAATATATAGTAGGGAGAAGTAGGGAGATAATCTAAGACATTATAAAAGGTCTAATATTATATAAAAAAGTATTTTATCCTATAAGTGTAAAATAAAGTAACGTATATAATAAAGAGAGGCTAGGGAATAATTTAAGATATTATAAAATGCCTAAGATTATATTAAAAAAAGTAAAAAGTAAAAAAGTATTTTATCCTATAAGTGTAAGATAAGGCTTTAGGATACCCCTTTACCTAAAGTATAATCTATTTTTAAGCTATATTACTAATAGAGTAACTTTTTTTAGGTAAGCTATTATATCTACTATATAGGTAACCTAAAACTAGGACCCTAAATCCTACTTATAGCTACTACGCTTTATATTAAAGATATTCGCTAGACTTATATATAGGTCCTTGGAGAGGCACCCCAGACGACCACCGTACAGCCAGCGAACGCCCATAGAGAACGATTCGAATCAATACAATCAATCGCAATCGAATCAAGCAGAGCCTTCGATCGGGCCGACCTCTCCCCCGAATTACAGATACGGACAGGTAGGCATAGACAGGTAGGCACGACAGGCACAGGCAGGTAGGACAGGCAGGACAGGCAGGCAGACAGGTACTAGGCCTAGTTAGGAAATCAACACACGGCCGGCGGATCATCGGGAACACCGCCGATCGACGATTTGGATCCTCCGCGAGAGGCTCCTCAGTCGATCGCCCGACGCCCGAGCGATCGTGACAGACACAGGCGGTAGGCAGGAAAGATTGATTTGGATTATTTAGATTATATATAATTAAATTAAATTTCTATTTTTTGGCTAGCTGCAAATACTGGAGTGTTAATATACCTTATTTTTAAATCTAGAATTTTTATTGTTGTCCTGATGGTCCTGATGGTCCTGGAGGTCCTAGTAGTCCTAGTGGTCCGGGCGACCTCCTGACAGGTTCCTGACAGGATGCCGAGTGTGAGTGTCTCCTGGAGCTCCTGACAGCCCTGACAGGAGCTGTCAGGAGCTGTCAGTACTGTCAGGAGGCACAAACATTTTGCTGATGAAGGAAGGATCGCTAAGGAATAAGTTACCTAAGGGGGACCTAAAAGGATTAACTACTAAGGTATTCGGAGTTATTTCCCTCTCTATTAAACTAGAACCCTTTTTAGCCTCCTTCTACTTAAGTTTAAGGAGACCCTACTCTATAAGACAAAACTCCTTTAAGCAGACCTTTTTACAAACCTTAAGACAGAATAGCTAAGCGTAAGTAGTTAGTTAAGCATTAAATATTTAAGACTCCTTAGTATAAAGACACTGAAGCTTAATAAGGGCTTACTCCTATGTACTATATAAACAATCTAGATTACTATCCCTTAACCCGTCAGCGTCCTACGTTATCGATAAGAATATGGTCCGTGTATAGAACAACAAGACATCATGCTTAGAACTTCTATAGAAACTAGATAGTATTTAATGCCATATTTTACTACACTATAGTCTCCTCTACTCGATCTAGAGACCTAGATATTGTTTGGAGTATATAATACAAGGTTCCACCGACTTAAATTATAAAAAAACCTCCTTTAAAGCCTTGGCTAATACCTAGCTTTAAACCCTACAAAATTAACGATTGGCACGATTATGGCTAGCCAAATCTTTTACCTGACCTTAATACAAGCGATACCTTCGTGATATTTAGTCTATTCTTTATAAAGGATATAATGGATAAGCTTATAGGGTGGACAAATGAGTTTGCAGAGCTCTATTAGCCGTTAGATAAGAAAGCACTAAGGTGCCCTTAGTTATGGAAACCAACATTAAGGACGGAACTATACGCGTATTTTGGTATACTTATTTATATAGGAATTACAGTAGAATCCAGTATAGAGGACTACTGGGGCGATTTAACCGAAAATAGAGCTTCTTATATAGTCAAAGACTATATAGGGAAGACTTGATTTAAATAACTTAACCGCTACTTTTAAGCCTCACAATCTCTACCTAATGATACCCTATAGCGAAGGATAATATTTAATCGTGTTAACGACCTCTCTAAGCACCTATAACTACTCTACCAGAAGCTCTATATGCTAGGAGCTCACCTTACTATTAATAAGACAATTTAGCGCTTTACTAGCCATACTAGGGAAATTGTTAATATTCTATCTAAGCTAATACTAGAAGGCTTTAAAATATAGATTCTTAGCAACGAAGGCTATATATTAGATTAGATGTGGTACGCCAAAGGGGCTAACAAAGGCCCTATTGATTTAGATACTTCCTTTACTAAAGAAGGTTTTTTAAAGACGTAGGTAGTAGTTCTTAATTTCCTACTATAAAAAGACGACTCCACTAAGCAGTAGCTCTATCCTCCAGGAAAACATAATATTTAGCTTAATAACCTCTTTATAAGCGTTAAGCTTCTTTTACGCCTTTAAAAGCTTAGAATTAGAGCAGCTAGAATAGTTAAAATAATAAGAATAAGGCACAAGGAACTAGGGGATAAAGAAGGCGATATATCTTCCGGCTGCTATAAATGGAAGACTCCTATAGAGCAGATGGATCCTTAACTTATTAAGCTTAAACTTACCCACGCAGCCTAGATTTTATAGGGGACTTTATACGGTTCGCTATCTAAGGACTTTATAGTATTAGAGCTTACCTGGAAGGATACTAATATAGTGCTTTTTATAAGTACTGTCCATAACAGTAAGTTCTACTTAATACTATAATACTTTTACTAATGACGTCATATATCGCCAGGTTAAGACTATATCCTCTCTCTATAAAAGCGGCCCGTAAATACCTCTACTAGAGCCCAAATAACTCGTCTTATCTTCGGCGACAATCTACAGAAGGAGCTTAAGATCCCTATCTTTATAGAGGAGTATAATTACTATATATATGGTGTGGATATTACGGATTAATTACGGTCTTATTATAATATACTAAGGATAAAACGGAAGACTTAGAAGCCTCTGTTTAGCTTCCTACTTAATATAGTAATAGGCAATTGCTATCTACTATTATCTTATAAGCCGTTTAACCACAGAGCCAACCGCAAGGAGTCCCATAAGCAATTTCAGAAGGACTTTTGTAAGGCCTTATTCTAGCGCTTAACTTAAGCCACTAAGACTCATTCACGACCTCCTCAACGCTCTATAAATAATATTATCTACGCGCCTATGGAGGAGCATGAGCTTATTAAGCTTTAGAAGAGGCAGCGCAGCTACTCGGCTTATATTAAGGCTGGAAGAAAAACTACTAATCGGCAACATAGAGGACGAAGGAAGGCCCTTAGTAAGCTCTTAGAGAACATAGTTAAAAAGCCACAAGGGAGTAGCGATTAGAAGAGGCCGGCGAGGGCAGCGAGGACTCTCTACGGCTGCAATATTTGCAGGATTCCATTCTACACAAAGACGGCGTGCTAGCAGCCTTATCTTAATCAACTTAATACCAAGGATTGAACCTATATAGAGCTTCTGCTAAGAGAATCAAATATCAATGGCTTTAAATATCTTAGCACGACCAAATATCTAAGCTACGTGATTGGCCAGATCCTTATCAATAACGTAGTACGAAATTTGACGGGTTAAGGGATAGACTAAGGAGACTTAGTCTTCTAACTTTTTAGCAGTAGATTAGATCTAAGACCCTATAATAAATTAGATAAAGTACTAGATGCCTATAGAGAATAATAAGACGTATATACTTACTATTAGAGATAGATTAAATATTATAGAATAATAATATATTCGCTTGCGTATACTTAGTATATAAAGAGGGTTAGTATAACGTTTCCCGCCCCAACGTCGCCATATAGCCAAAAAGATACGGAGTACTTGCGAACTTGTTCGCAAGCGCGGCGGGATCTAATATATATACTCTTACAGTTAGCGACTAGATAGAGCCGTAATTATAATATATATTAACTTCTTCTCTATATACCAAGAATATAATAGCATAATTTTACTAAGTTAAAGAATAATTAAAATAAGCTAGTCGCGATAATTAGAGAATAAGTATTTAATAGAAGGTATTAGGAATAATAAAGGTTACTAAATTAAAGATAGAAATGCTATACCTCTAATAAACAACTTAGAAATAGGAGATATTTTTAAAATAAAGATAAATAGGAGGGTAATAGTGTTACGGACCTTATATTAGCAGTAGTACAACTACTAAGAAAAGGTATAAATTATAAATAGGTTAGTTAAGATAGTATAGGAGGTACTAAAACTAATTAAGCTATAGGATAAGGGGTAGCTAAGTAGTTAAAGTTTAGAAAACCTAAGAAACTAGTATCTAGTACTAGTAAATCGTTACTTATAGCTAGTAGCGCTAGTAATAGTAAGCTTATAGCTAATAAACAAAGGGTATAGATTATAAAAAGATAAACTAAGATTAATAATAAACTGCTTTACTAGTTATATTATAGTAAAAAAAGCTTATAGAGAACTATATACATTTATTTAGCTTAATATTAAAATTCCCTTTTGTTACGGCTTATATAAATACTGTTTGTATCAATTTAATAATACAAGGTGAGTTATATCCAGGGGCACGAAATACGTATGGTATTGTATGCTCTTTTGGATGGTGATAACTGTCGATTCTATTAAGGTAGACTACGTAGTGTTACGGCTCCGTAACGGATCTAGTCAGGGGGCTCGCTTGAGCCTTGGCATATGTATATAGACGTGTCCTTTTCCACCTTCTGCTCCTCATCTTGATATCCGGGTCCATAGACATTCCAATTATACAGGCTTGCATACGTTCTAAACGGCGCTCGTGCCTCGATTGACTGAGTCGCTGTGACACGTAGTCTATATACTGACGCGCCTTCCCCCTAATTAGTCAGCACTTTATAAACAAGTAGTTGGTACACCAAACGTATAATTACGCGTTTGGTATACTACGTGCTGTAATTATATAAATACCTTTAAACTAAAGCTTATAAAATACTGTATTATAAAGATACTAAGCTAAAGAGAAGGGAAAGGGGGTTATTAGGACCGATGTAAACAAATATATAGGGTAAGCCGCTAAGGCGCTAGCTCTAGGCGAGCTAATTATAGGTCGGCAGAATATAACAAAATTTAGTAGGTAATGTGCGGTAGCGCTATTACATTACCCCCCTTTTTAAAAGAAAGCCTACTTTTAGGCTTAGTTGGAAATAGGGTAGCACTAGGTTTATAAAACGTAAGACTATAAAATATAAGATAAGGAGAAAAAAAGGGAATATAAGTGCGTCTGGATTAAGTATAAAAGGCAATTATAAATTAAGTAGAAGCACTAGGCTAAAAAGAGTAGCCACTAAAAGTTTTAGCAAGAATTTAACTAATTAGATAACTTTAACCGCTGGTTAAAGTTCCTAAATATTTACAGTTTTACGGTACTAGCAGAAAATAGTAGAATTTGGTAGAATTTAGCAGATAGCTATATTAGGGCTTTAGGGCGTTTTTATCCCTATATTCTTCCAGTAACTTATTATCTTTATTATACTAGTATTTTATCTATTTTATCTAGGTACTTTAGGGGTCTAGGTATATTAGGGTATTAGTTATAAAACTCTTTAAGCTTCTAGGGGTAGCATATAAAGTTCTATATAGGGTACTAGATTAGGTTTAGATTATAGCCCTTTTATTAAATATAGTATTTTAGCGTTCCCTATACTATCTTATAGGCTAATATTTTATTAACTTCCTATTTATTATTACCGTTTACTTAAACTAGTAGAGGAGGCTTATTCTTTTATCTAGGTAATAGGTTATTTATAGCTTTCCGTAACTTATTTAGTAAGAAAATAAGATAAACCCTAATTAAATCTAGGAGCTTTATCTTATATAAGTTGCCTATCTTCTTAAGAATCTTATATTGTCCTACTATCTAATAGTCTAGCTTATAGCTAGGTTATTTAGTCTTTTAATTCCTTATTATAACCTAAACTATATTACTAGGGGCAAAGTTAGGCTCTTAACGGTGTTTATTTACCTACTATTCTATTAACCTTTAAGCTTTTTTTAGGATTTTATAGGCTACCATCTAGGCTTCCTCTAAGCATTTAGTGTACTATTAGGCCTTAGTATAGGATAGCTTCTCTTATATAGTCTAGGGTTCTTCTAGCCTTTTTTAGTTAAAGCTTATATAGGGTAAGTATTCTATTTTTAGCTAAATTAGGGCAAACCCTATAGAGTTATAGGGTAGGGTTGCTTAGGTGTAGTCTATTAAGGGTAGTAGTTTAGATTAGTTATCCTAAAAATAGTTAATAAAGGGCCTAAGCCTCTAGTCTAGGTACTAATTTATAATCTCTATCTAACTGTCTATCTAGGGGTAGTAAGCCGTAAAAAGCTTTAGCTTAATGCCTAAAATCTAAGTAAACTTATTCTAGAAGGCCGATATAAACTATATCCTATAATTAGATATAATAGTATTTAATAGTCTATAGATTTAATAGACGTAATAAATATATAGCTAGGCTGCCTCTTTAGCATTAATATTTTTATAATAGGGAATTAAAAACAGGCGTTTACTAAAGTGGTTAACTATAACTATAACTATATTATATTTGTTACGGTCCCTAGGTAGTTTATAAAAGTCTATAAAAATATACTACTAAGGGCGCTTTAGTATTAGGAGTAGCTTAAGTAGTCTTAGGGTCTTATCCTGTAGGATTATAGCTCTTTAGCAGTCTTTACAGTTCTATATATATTAATTAATATCTATAACTATTTTTAGCTAGTAGTAGCGGCAGTTAATAATTTTATAGGTCTTATTCTTACTAAGGTATACTATAAAAACTTAGTAATAAGCTTTACGGATTAGCTTAGTCTATAAATTATTAACGTTAAGGATTATAAGCCGCTTCTAGTATAGGAGCAACCCTTCCTCCGCTTTAAAATTAGGGGTTTCTTTTATAGCTTAATCGCAAAAAGCCTTTAAGGCATTAGCCGTGCGGTTTACAGTTAGGAGGCGGTTAATTAGCCCTATTAGTTTATTTAAGGTCTTCTCTATTAATGCTAGCTTATTTAGCTAGGAGTTTAGCTCCTTAAGGATCTGTAGGTTAAGCTATTTAGGATAAAAGAGGGCGCGCGTCTAATATTAGGTCTTTAGCTTATCCTAGGGTCCTATATTTTATTCTCTTTAGGTTAAAATATTAGCTTTAGAGTTTTACTTACTAGAATAATATATAATTATAAAGAAGAATTAGAAGAGTATTTTAGCCTATTAGGCTTATTATCTAGTAAGCTACTTTATAGTTATAAAGTACTCTAAGGCTTTTATAGTCTATATATATCTTAATCTAGGAGTTTATACCTTTAGGCTCTATATACTATTAAGGGAGTAATTAAATAATAGCTAGCATTTCTTTATTATATACTTTATAATTATACTTAACTAGGTTTATTATTTAAAAAAAAAGGTAATAGGGTATTATTCGCCGTCTAAATATAACTGTAATAGGATTCCTATTACGACCCTATTAGAAGCGTCTATTTTTAGTATTAATTTAAGGTCTAGGTTATAGTAATAAAGGACTAAGGAAGAGATAAGCCGGTTCTTTATCTCTTTAAAGGATTTTATATAGTTATTATTAAAAATAAAAGGCGTATCCTTCCTGGTTAGTTATATAAGAGGTTTTACTATAACTTTATAGTTGTGGATAAAATAGTAGTAGAAGTTATAAAAACTAAGGAAGAATTTAATTCCTTTTACTATATAAGGGGGCTTCTAGTTACAGATTATCTTTACCTTCTTAGGGTTAACCTTAATTTCTTTATAGTTATAATAAACCTAAGGTATTTTATATATTTTACCCTAAACTTGCATTTCTTAATATTAACTTATAAGCCCGCGTTCTATAGTCTCTCTAGGACCTTCTTAATATAAACTTAATACTTAAGTTTGTTATCTAAGTATATAAGAATGTCGTCTAGGTATACCATGCAGAATTTATTAAGGTAATTAAAAAGAACGTTATTTATATACCTTTAGTACATAGCTAGTCCGTTTATTAGTTTAAAAGAAAGAACTTTATATTTATAGAAACCATAATAGGTATAGAACGTTATTAAATCTTTAGATATAGGGTTCATCTTAATTTGGTAAAAAGCTTAGCGGATATTAAGTTTAGTAAAGATCTTTACCTAGTTTAAACGTATAAGGGTTTCGTTAATTAAAAAAAATAGAATACTAGTCCTTTTAAGTAATAGCGTTTAGCTTTTAATAGTTAATATAAAAATAAAGGCCTCTATTAGGCTTTTTTATA
>Ga0307515_10007207_pt1 | contig 22025 bp, 24 predicted proteins | sample 17_EM_MG_FD_194513 | JGI IMG/M metagenome (GOLD analysis project Ga0307515, IMG submission 194513) | Populus trichocarpa ectomycorrhiza microbial communities from riparian zone in the Pacific Northwest, United States - 17_EM | ecosystem: Host-associated > Plants > Roots > Unclassified | place...
AAACGGAGTGACCATGCCATCGCCATCCAATCCAACCCGCTGAATTGTGAGTCTGTCAACTCTGGCTCTTGTTCCTCTGCATGGAAATATTCCCATGTAAGAATCGCCTCGAGCTCGCCCTCTGGTGTGCTTGGCCCCATGTCTCTCAGTGGTCTTAGCAACGGCCGACGCGACAAGGTGAAGAAGCCTTCTGCGAAAGATTGTCGCCATTCGACTGAGAGTGTTTCGAACCCATCCACAAATATGTCTAGTATTGCCCACTTCCTCCATAAATGCTCTTCAGGTAACATGACGTTGAACGCAGAAGATACAGCTGCGGAGAGGTAAGAGGACGGTGCTAGGGGGTCAGAATAGGATATCGTGGTCTTCATGTAGTACTCCAGCGCTGCAGAGGAGATAGGGAGCTCCCGAGATTGCAGGAATGAAGCCAGCAGGAGGGACTCTGTATAGTGGGTGACGTCTCCTCGTGCATACCGCAGAAGGGACAGGGCTGCGATCATATTGCGGACCCGATGGTCATAGAGTAATCCCATTGGAAGGCCAGGTCCATCAGGAGTGTCAAGTTGGGCCGCCGCCCTTGCAGCCAGCCTCAACCAGGGATTTTTCAATTCTATATACCCGTTCTGCATTCGCGCTCTCATATATGAAGAATGGCGTTTGGGAAGCATCAACAGGATGGCAAAAATATTGGGATCCGGGTTCTCACTAGCTCCGAGCCGTTCATCATAGCTATTGAACGCGTCTTCCAGAAAAGGGTTTCTGTCATAGAATCTAGTATGGTGAAATATTGTTGTTGTGCGTTGTGCCCGTGGCACCACGAGAGCCCTGCCAATAGCGAAGAGTCCACTTTCCGTCATGGACGGAGCAATTGCAGTCAGGGCAGAGGCATAGAGGGGTAAATTACCCTTCGCTGTGATGATAGTAAAATACTGAACTGCCAAGGCATACGAGTGTCGAGTTATAAAGGCGTAGACGACCAGGAAGAGCAGGGAGGTTAGCTGCTTGTGATCGTCTGGAGCAGTGCCTTCATACAATGTGCTGATAAGATTGGTGTTTCGGATATTCAGAAGCAACCATGGGTGGTCACGACTGCAGGAGAGAATGTTTCGCCGATTGGCTCTATCTTCAGTACATGATATGGCGGCGAGTGTGACCACAGCTTCGAGTAATACAATGTCAGGGGGGCTCCGATAATGCCATTTCGTGGCATGATCCATGAGAATTTGTAGGCATATCCCAATGAAGAACGGTTCGTCCTGCGATAGCCACCCCTTGCTACGGAGCTCTGACAGTGTCCTTAAAAGCTGTAAACACTGTTCTTTGTGCAGCTCCTTTCTTCGCATCATGTTTGTGATATCATTGGACACCGGTTGCGTTAGTTGTGTATCGTCAAGAGAGATCCCCAAAATATCGTCGAGGACGTGGTCAAGAACCTTAATTATAACATGAGCCCAGGGGTCCTCGGAATCTGCCATACGACGACGGACAGCTCCTGAGGTGATGGCGAGTACATCCTGTAGGTGACCAGCATGCAACAAAATCGTCACCATTGCGGCCAGGATGGCTGGAGGGAGGTGTGAGAAGTGCTCTTCACGATTCTCTATGTCAAGAATCCAGGTAGGCGGCCTAAATAATGGTAGAGGAGAAGTCCCACCTGCCACCTGCCACACAGTCGATTGCAGTACCTCACTGTGTTGAGAATTCGGGGCACTATCATGAATTCTCTTCAAGGCCGACGCTGCTGTGGAAAGCTGAACTTCGTCCACTGTTATTGCTGTAATCGGTTCTACAAAGTATTCCTCCAGATAGGGGCGTGATTTCAAAAGGATAACCTGGATATCCCGGCGGACACGACCCAGAGTAGTTGATGGGGCCATATCCATGGCAGGTGAAAGGAAATCATTAATACTTGGACAGAAATAGGCGTGCAAATGGCGATACACCTTGCCCAAGGTACGCGAAACAGGAGAGTGGAAAGGCGAAGAGGTAACAATCACAGATATTGACGTAGTAATGGCATAATAGAGCACTCCAATGCCAAATATCGCTGTGGTGACACCAAACGATGGTGTACTGATGTGAAAAAGAAACAAGACGAGACCAAATGCAAACAGAAGAAGAGATATCTGGATAAGGGATGGTAGTATCGCGACCATCTCTGGGAGCCTCCATCGCTCCATCTCGAGATATCGGGATTCACGGGTCTTCGCTCGTTGCTCGGGAATCGACAACGCCTGTAACCCGCGGTCGAATTCGAGTACCCAGCTTTTGATGAGCATCGCAATGAATGCCACCAGGATCATAACTCCCAGGCTGGCATAAAAGAGAGCATTGACGGCAACAATGTGGTCTGGAGGGGAGAAGTCGGCCGGGACATATGGCCCAAGGCTCGAATTACGCATCATCTGCGTTTGATAGATCAGGACGTCCTGTATGATATCCATGGGGTCTGGTTCGAGACGACCGAGGAGTTCGATGAGGAAAGCGCTCAAGAAACCTGCGAACAATGCCGCCTGGAGCACAAATTAGCTTGGCCCAGCGTCAGAGGGAGACAAGACATACGAAGATAAGTATGGTATCCATTTGTTCATTCCATTCTTTTTCGCGTTCGCGGTCGATGATCCCCATTCCTGTGTTTCTCGTATTAGGGGATTGGTGGTGATGTGGCTGGATACGTGCCTTCATTATAGTACTCCCAGGCAGTCTTGGGGATCTTGGGGTCTTCTGAGTAACACAAATTCTGAGACGGTGATGGTGATTAGGGAATGCGCTTGCCTCGTGGGTTCACAGACGGAAGGGGTCCTTGCTCTATTGGAGGGCGTTTAGAACGTATTATTGGACATGATAAGACACATAGGTTACCGTGCTTCATTTTCTTGGTGAGAAGAGACATGACAGAGGACTGAGATGCATGCTTTGTATGATCAGCTGCCCTTTCCGCGTCGTCCTGAACCACCGTCGACAGCATCAGCCCGTAAACGAGATACTCGGCGACGACGTACTTCCCTCTCGTCGCCTATTGTCCACCTCTCAAACGAACAAACGAACGTGCTGGCATTCGATGACGACGAAAAGGCCCTTCCCGCTTTGCAATCGAGACCACTGGTCTCAGTCGGTCTACTCTGTGATTCTTACTTGTAGTTAGTTTGTAGTACACGTCAATCCAGTCCGAATTCCCCCGTTGCTAACCTTCCCGGCGACTCTGCGTCGTGGTGTCCTTGTGCGCAGCGTAGTGGCCTTTTGCACAGGCCCGTTGGAACCCATCCTACTATAGACTTCGAATGACGAACCAACTCTCGATCACGACGGTCCATAGCGAGAGTTGCGGAATTATATTCTGCAAGTACTGTACTGTACTAGCGCCAGATATTATTGGCATGGATTTTCTAGGGTTCGATAACTTATTCGGTGATATGCATACCGAGAGGCCAACGCTGTATAAGCGAGGGGCTTGAACAGTACAAAGTTGGCACGCGTTGAAGGGATTCATCATCCCTCTCTGGCCTCTCAAGTAGCGCTCTCCTCTACTCCCTCGCCTTCCGTAACACCGCAGCATATTTACCAACCGGCGTCTCGGCAACCCTGACACTGCTCTGCCAGCGATCCACCTCGCTTCTATCAGCAGGCGAGAACGTAACCTTGGCCCTCCGTTCCTTCACCCACTTTGCGCCTTCTTCAAGCTGGGTCCTGGGCCCTTCGGCAATGTCTACAAAGGTTTGTTGTAGTGCAGGAGCCCCCGGCCCCGATGCTCATCGTTTGAATTGGTCGTGACTTGCAGGCACCTACCTCGGCCTCGACGTCGCGATCAAGGAAGTGTTCCCTTCAACCGAATACGATGTGTCAAAGTACTTTGAGAGGGAGTGGCGTCTCATGAAGTCAGTCCTTGCCAGCCACAGGCTCGCGGGCCAGCCTGACCAATGAACCCAGGGAGGCCCGCCACCTAAATGTCGTTCTTTACCTTGGTCTTTCACGAGCACCGCCTCCAGATAATCGGATTATTATTACTTCTCAGAGTTTGTTGAGAATGGTAAGCATCACTCACGTTCTCCTGAATCCTCCCTCACGAGTCCCAGACGAGTCCCAGGCAACCTCCGTATCTATATCCATGACAGGACGAAATCTTTTCCGTGGCGTCTACGAGCGTCCTTCGCAACCGATATTCCACGCGCCCTGGCCTAAATACCTACACGCGCGTCGGTGCTTTCATCGGGACCTGAAAGGAGAGAACCTCCTTGTCACCCCGAACGGACGACTCAAGATCACCGACTTTGCGTTTGCACGAATTACAGCGCGGAATGCCGATGAGGTCAAGCGTCTGACGTTCTGCGGAACGGACAGCTACATGAGCCCGGAGATCCTTCTCGGAGAAGAGTTCGACCTGCCTACCGACGTTTACTCTCTCGGTGTAATCTGCTAGCCGACGACGTCCGTTCAAAGTAGCTTGACTCTTCCACCCTTGCACTTGAATGATGCCTCTCTGAACCTACATACAGCGCCCACCTCCTTCGTTCAACATCAACACGGACGAGGTCCGCCAATTGGCCTCTCCTGGTGCCCCTGCCGACTTCATCCAGCTTGCTATTGATTGCTGCGCCCTGCGCCCTGCGCCCAGCCGACCGACCCACGACGCCTCAGATCCTCGCCCGTTTACGTGCCAGGTGCTCTCCCGACCATCGGAGGCGGACGACCTACACCTTGGCTCCGTCAAGTTCTTCACCCAGAAACGACCTGGTGCGGCGCCTCGCATGCCCAGCTTCAGCGCGATCAGGGATAGGACGAGAAGAAAGCCAGCGACTCGGCGCCTGAGGAATCTGATGACGAGGACCTCACCGATGCCGTCAACAGTTTGCGGAGCGTCACGCTAGAAGGGGACGATGACGACTCCATGGCATGGTCGCAGATGACTGCCAAAGAGGGTCACTTTGCTGGTGCGAAGGACTCGTTACAAATGAAGAACGGGCATGCGCGCATCAACGGGGACGGAGTTTCGGGTGTAAGGGAGCCACTGCTAGCGGATAACGATGACGGAAGCAACTTCACGTATTCGTACTATAGCACGTCTGTCGTCAAAGGAGTTGAACAAGCACCACCCTCACTCTCCTCCATCATGACTGTCCGACCAACCAAGTCAGCCAGCGAAGAGGGGCTTGTGATCCCAAGCGGACCGACAGACTCGATGCTCTCGATCGAGTCGTTCCATACTGCTCGGTCGTCCTCCATCCTAAATTCCCCATCTATCGCCGCCGCCACCGAGGGCGGACCGACGATCGGCCCCGAACAGCCGTCGGTGATGCTCCACCGGTTTACGCTCATCAAGCCCGGCGCGTCGGGGAAGAAAATCCCCACAGGTGTCTCACAGGGGATCACGAGTAGCGCGAGTCAAGGGCCCTCGGAGGCAGGTTGGAGTCCGTTTGATCCTTCTTCTCGAGTGGGCTTGTGGCCAAGTGCGATTTGTGCCACCAGAGGTTGGGGTGGAAGCCCGTGCTCGAATGCGATGACTATGGGCTGAGGTGAGTGACCAGGATCGTTTTTTCGAAGCAAGTCGAGGAGGTGATTCGCTGATTGTTTATTGGAATAGGACTCACATCAAATGTGGTGAACTTGTTCCTCGTGATTGTGGCTTGAGAGGTCAGAACGCTCCTCTTACTGCAGGCGCGGTACCACTCAACAAGGTCAAGGGCAAGAGCAGATAAATCTCTTCCACTCTCTTGGAGTCTAATGTTCCCTGACTACGTCTATTTTGTATACGTTATTGTATCGGTTCTATATGGTAATCCTCCCTGCGCGTGTCTGACGTGTATTCGTCAACTCTCATCCACAGACTTGGCCTTATTCCTTCCCTCACGACGTGTGTATCACCGTTTCGGTAGTGATGTAATGAACATTTATGCCCCCAACCTTGTACCCTAGCTGATACTCGGTGTTACTCAATCTCTCGTCTCTCGCTGAAACGATCAGTCAACCTGCTTTTGCATACAACTACTGTGTTTGTCACCAGCCTTCAGTGATGCTATTATAACACTTTTAAAATACTCTCCGTGGTCCCTGTTGTCTTTCAATGCACTCTCTTCATATTATTGCCTTGCATTCGCAATCACTTCGGGCTATGACTGACGGTTATGGCAGCAGCTTGCGGCAATATTGGTATATAAGGTGCCATTCTGAGTCCTTTTTGGAATTCGATGGGAATATCTTCACTGAGCGAAATGTACATAGTGAATCACAGTAAATACACCACATATCTCACCACATGTTTCACCACCAAATGTGGTGATTCAAGGCCCGGTGAAGTTCACCTGAAGATCTGGTGAATTTCACTTGACGATCTGGTGAATTTCACTTGACGGTCTGGTGAATTTCACTTGATGGTCTAGTGATGGTCTGGTGAAATTCGCTTGACGGTCTGGTGAAATTCACTTGACAGTCTGGTGAAATTCAATAATAGATCTGGTGAATTTTAATAGTAGATTTGTCTGATTTATGGTGTTTTCTTGGGCTGTACTTACAGTGAACTTCAACACGTCTTGTAGTGAGATTTACAGTGAATTCTACAATACAAAACACTACACATTTAACGCGATTTTCACCATGTTTATGAAAAAGACAGAATGAATATTTATTGTGGATTATATCTAACAAACACTACAATAATTAGGGAAGAAAGACAGAATCGGCAAGAAGGTTTTCATATACAATGCGCAATGTCGATGGCTCTAGAATACCTGGTCAGACGCCTATGCATAAGAAAGGGTTGGTAAGAGTTCACCTACCTGGTGCCAATGGTCCAAGACATCCAAGAACGGAATGCTGGATGAATTGGTTAGCAAGGAGAAAGTGACAGAGATAGAAGGCTGTGTACCTCGAGACGATGCATGAGCACAAGAAACCGCTGAAACAGGCATTTACAGCAGGTGAACAAGTGGCTGCAGGAAGAGTTGGGAAAGATTGAGGAGAGAGCGCTTGAGGGCAGATTCCTGAGAGCAGAAAAAGGTCAAATTTTGAGGTTTTGAGCATCTGCATAGACTGTGGGAGACAAACGGACAAAATGAACGAATGGACGGATTGAAGGGCTTGCCTGGGCGAGCTGTTCGTCGCGCTCCTGCTCATCGCGCTCCTGCTCGCGCACCGACCTGGCGGTGCGGGTGGTTGAGTACGCGACGAAGGACTTGAGGCTCTCCGGTTGCATGTCTGTCTTTGCATCGCGTGAGTCGCGCGGCACGACGCACAGGTTCGGGAGCGTCAGCACGACCTTGAACGGTGGGCTCGACGCGTTCAGGCTCAGCGTGCGGCCGATCCCCCCATTGGTGGTGGGGCAGAGTGCGAGGACGCTTGCAGAGGGTGTTCGGTCCACGTCGTTTGCCGGAGCAGCGTAGATCGAACCTGGGTAGGAACCAGGCTCGAAGGTAAAGGGTGCATCTAGTCTGGTGAAACGCACATGTCAGGAGAGGAGGGCTATCACGAAAAAGGAAGGTGGATGCACGCACTGGCTCCAGAGGTGCAACGACCCACTGAGCTCCCACCTTGCGGTGAGCTTGTACATTCGATTGGACCTGGTAATGCTCCATTTGGGAACCGGAGCTCGAGATGGGGACTGTTGATTGTGATATCCAAGTCGGTTGATCTACAGCGATAGGAAGCAGGAAGGTGAGCTTGAGGTCAGGCGAGCTGGCCACTCGACTTGGCTGCCAAATGGCTGACTGTGGCAGCGACTTACTTGGCGGTTGAAGCGTGAGGGTAGACTGGGGCATCTACGAGGTGACACCATAAGATGAAGCAGTATTGAGGGGCATCGTTGCAGTTGTCTGAATTTCGACGAATCTCAGCCCTACCACTTCACCAGGCCGACAAGTACTCCATGCACTGCCGAATGGAATGCTGGGGGGTAACCTTGCGCAGCTGCGTCAGCGTCGTGCGCGCGGGCATGAGCCCGAAAAAGTTCTCTGCGTTCGCGGTGGGTCGCGCTCTGGTAGCATCGCTCGAAGGCTGATGGGAGAAAAGCCCGTCGATGTTCGTAGGGTCCCCAATACGGAGGGACGTATCAATCGGTACGGGCCATAGGTCCTGTCCCTCACCCTCCTCCGGTTCGTCCTTCATTTTATTCTTTCCTGTTCCGGATGCTGGGCTGAACGCATCCCCCAGATCACTCGAATCGATCATTAACCCAAGCTCTTTCCCATCTGGCGGGGAGGGCGACATCGCCCGCGATGAAGACCGAGGTCTAGCCCCACCGTTCCCTTGTTCATCACCCGGTGCCGCAGTTGGGACTGCTGCCAGTGTGCTGCCTGCAGCAGCCGCAGGGAGACATACGGTTTGCACAGTGGTGGGCGAGCGATCTTCCGAAATCCGTTGGAGTTCCTCCCATGACTAAAAAGTGTAATATTAGATACCAACCCAACTGTAACAACGCAGAACAAAAAAGGCCACTCACCAAATTGTATAATAGATCCCGTCCTCGAACAGCTTGCGCCATTCCCTTTCCTCCTCGCGTATCACGCCGTTGAGACTCGTAGCTCGACGACGCGCCTGGCAAACTCGTACTGCTTCAACTCTCCCTGCACGAAAAAAGCATCCGAGCTGACGAGCCCGCGCACCCATCTCGCGGACAACGCGCGCATCCAAATCCGGGCGGTATGCGCGTTCGACATCAGGTGAGTACAAGCATACGCAGCGTTGGTTGTGGTATTGATATTGATATCACCAGCAGTCGTCGTCGTCGTCGTCCTGTGCGAGGGCGAGGAACCGGCAAATGCGGGCGACAGCCCGTCCTCTTCGGCCGTGACCAAATCGACGCCCCACCGCCCAAGGGAGCACGCCGCCGCCTCGCCGATCCGGTCCCCAACCGTGCCGTAGAAATACGTGCCCGACGACGACAATAACGACGCGTTGTCGTCCAGCTGCCCGTCGAGGTGTACTTCACCGAGCTTCGCCTCGAGCTCCGGCTCAGCCGGGTGCATGTGCATCGACGCCGAGTGCGACGCGGCGTGCGAGGACGCGTAGTGCGATTGCGAGTACGAGTGGGCGTCGTCCACCTGCAGGCTCAGGTCTTTGCCTATGTGTTCTAACCCCACTGCCGCATGCACGTCGGCGCCAGGGCCTTCGTCCTCGGCGCCGATCCCCCTCCCGATTGCGTAGTCTAGGTAGCGTACAACTGTAACCGGCCCGACGCTCGCAAGGATCCGCTGGAGGGCTTCCAGTGCTATGGAGGATATGGAGAGGTAGATTGCGGTTGAGAGGGAGAGGAGGGAGCGGGGCGTCGCGGGGTGGTGACCCTTCGGCGCGGAAGGGTGTGTGTACGCCGTCGTCAGTGGTTCGGAAAATGACGGAATCAGTGATGGGCACGTATAGAGTGGTGGGCCCCGCCATAGAGGCGTGCTATGCAGATTCTGTTGCAGAATCGTTGAGTGCACGACGGGAATCTAATGGTTAGTTAATGGAACGCACTCAAATGCTGGAAAAGAATGGATAGGTTCAATGGGTGGTACACTTAGTATAGACTTACAAACGTACCTGGCCTTGTTATATTTGGATTGTCAAACGTAATCTCTACGCGACCCTCGACAATCCGTGCATTCGAGTCAGTTTCAGCAAATCCTCCTGTGAAGAGACTCCTGAAGAATCCCTAAGAGTAAATTGTCAGTCTCTGCGCATTCACCTCCTCACGGACCAATCCAACAGCACTGGAGCGGATCGACAGACTCGGCCTGATCAGTCAAGACACTCAGCCGCCACTCGTGCCAAAATAAGAGTATCACGGTCATACCCTGCATGCACACTTGTTGGGCGTGATGCAACACAAGCCCCGCGTTCATACCAGTGCGCCCATAGCCAGCATATCTTTCCCCATACAAGCGCCGTCCTTGAAATCCTTGCACGATGAGGTCAGATTATTATCCTGTACTCACCGCCTGTACCAAAACGATGCGATGGAACCTGTACTCTGGATCCCAACCATCCCCACGGATCTGCAAACGAATGTCGGCTGAGCCTGTCATGCTGTGTATCACACCTATAATACACAGATAATGTTAGCCAGTCCAGAAACGGCCTCCTGGTTCGTGATCCCGGCCCAGATTGGGCTCACGCATCCCAAAAGTAGGAAAGCACACAATGATCAGGAAGCTGAATCACACGCACAAGTATCGTAGACCGATATGGGGAGGGTATGGGATCAGGGGGACTTGACAGGGGATGACCGATGTGGAAGGGTTCAAGTTTGGGGTTGCGGGGTTGCGCCGATCTCGATCTATTGGTGACTTGTTGTGATTCAGACTTATATAAAAACTTAAACAGACCATGTCTAGCCATCAGCGACGGCGCCCAGAAACAAGCTCAGAAAATGAAAATGACACCACTCAGACGTATTCAAGGTATCACATTGAACCATTGCAGCAAGTCAGTTCACTGTCGGACGAGGCACTGTCCACACCACAACTTGGAATGCCACCACGACTTCTGCAACGACTTGCTGGTCGAATTTGGGCACTTGCACGTCAATGCTGACCTCCCTAGCATCTCGCAAATATCTACTAACATATGAACTGCCTCTACCACTTTACTGCCTCTTCACAAACACAACAACGGTCGAGGGTTGGGAGAGAGACAAAGTCACCCCTTTGATAAAACGTGGCAAGATACGAGAAGTGCGTACTACTGTCTCCTTATTATTAGCTAGATGACTGATAAATATTAGGTCAAGTTCCCATATGTTTGTGTTTCTCAGCAACCCTCCTGCTCTGCCCCGAAATTCAAACACACTTCCAGGACCTTGGACCTATCACCAACTTCGTATCTATTTTCGGCTCAAACCCCTTGCTGTAGTGTTGGCCTCTGTGGGAGGTACATCGGGACTGAAATTCCAGGTTGCAGACGGTCATGGTGAGTGGATTGAGTTTTAAGGGGCGTGATTTGGGCGAGTATGACAGCAAAGAGGGGCGCCCGGGTACCACCTAAATCCATCAATGAAGATCTCCTTGGGGAGGGTGGAGGTAAGGCAAACTCCTCCATCGGACTCTCAATCTACTTACACGTATCTAGTCCTTGAAAGGGATACCCTGCCCTATTTCTCAACAGCTCATTCCTGACGCACAATTGCAGAAATCACTGAGCAATATGCTTGGCCTCCCAATGACCCATACTCTGCGCCCTGTGCCCCACTTGACGATGAAGACGACAACACTGTCTCTCTTCTCGACTGCAAGAGCCCATGGACATACGGAAATGACCACCTCAATCCTGACCTCGTGCCCTCAAGCGGTCCGAAGCAACGGCAAGATGCAATGTATTCTGCCATTCCGCCGTATCACCCTTCCTATGTCCAGGCACAAGAAAATGGGAAGTGGATTGACAACGCTGAGTATGGTGAGTATGATAGCGCGACCTCAGGTGGCGACTACGCAACAGGGAGCTTGAGGAAGCGGTATGCCAGTGCGGGTGGTACACAAGTTTGCAGGGGAAGCTACGGAGAGATTGAAGTCCGGCCGGTGAATCGAGAGGAGAAGTTCACTGTCATCACATACCTTCATGCACAAAGTGAGTGCACCACCGCACCTGAAATTGGATTGCCTCTTATTCCTCTTGGACAGTACCTCTAATATAGCTCGAAAACGAAGATTTCCATTCATTGACTGGTCGACGTTCCATTGAACACGCAATCATGCACTTTCTATTGTGTTCATTCACCTTCTACTACGAGGTGGTTTCCTGCATGTAAATATACTCTAGATATTATGTACATGTGCTATCGAAAATATTTGACCCATCTGCGACGCTCTCATTATATATTCAATTACCCCCGCAACCATTGACCCAAATCACCACAAGTATTTGTGGTGATTTAGACCTATGGTGAAAACCGCCACAAGTACTTGTGGTGATTTAGACCTATAGTGAAAACCGCCACAAGTACTTGTGGTGATTTCGACTTGTAGTGGAAATCACCACAGAAATCACCACAAAAGGTGAAATTCACCACAAGTACTTCTCTCAGTGTCTTGCCTATTAGTAGCGCACCCATTCATTCACCACCAAGGGTTGACTCATGCGCACATCGCCCCATTTCATTTGTGGTATCTTTTCCCTTTTAGCCCCTTGGCTTCCCTCAGAGTGGAGCCTGTGAGCGAACTATCACGGATCCATCGGCTTTAGCTTAGAAAGTAAGAATTGTTTGATTCTCTCGAACTATCACGCCCAGAGATGTTTAAGTACACACGAACACACTCTACTGCGAGCGGGATAACGTCCCTTAGGACCCATTGGTCGTCTCACAAACTTGGCTCTCAGCCCCGTGGCAGAAGTATTTGTCAACCTGTTACAACCAGAATGGTAGTACCCTTGTGCGGATCCAGCGCGACTGTCGCAGTGTACCCATGTGCCAACAGATCGCGTAATTGCCATACGGCGAATATATCACCGAGACTGATGAATTCTGCATCTGGCATGTCGAGGTAGGACAACCCGATGGAGTCGATGGTTATCTCCGTTTGGGTTCGGGGTGAGCCCAGCACTAATTGACAGCGTTGTAATGGGTAGCCCTTTTCCATCCTCCTCTTCATTAGCGCCCGACATTGGCGAACTGCAGAAATTTTCCAACCCTCTGTGCTCATAAGTTGCAGTTTTGACTCCCGCCCCCGTGCGCTCTCCAGTTTCCGACTCAGCTCCTGCCTCCGGCGGAGCACCAACATTAGCTCCATCTCCCGCTGCTCCTGCTCCCACCACTTCACCGACACCAGCCACCCCGGTTTTCCCGTTCTCGCCACCTGCTTTTCCAGCTCCTCTACCAGCTCTTGCTCCCACTTCAAGAATTTCCGCGTCTGCTTCTCCATGTTCCGCACACGCTCCAGCTCCCGTGCTACCTCCTGGTTCCATGGTCCTAAGCCTTGCTCCATTTCTAGCACCAGTATCTTCAGCTTTGGACAAAGAGGAGATTCCGGCATTGGAGACCCCTCATTGTGATTAATCTTGTCGAGACCACCATTGGAATCCATGGTGGCAGGCTCCATCAAAGCGTCTAGCGATTTCGGCAGTCCTCGTATTTCCAGTGCCTCCAACTCTGATTGCATTGCCAACGTGGCTTGTAATCCTTCGCAGTCAACAAAATGGAGACTTATAGAGTGTAATTTGAATTGCTGTATGTTTGGGTAATGTAATCTTCTCAAAACTACAGCGTGGCTGAGTAGATGTAAGGCGCGGAGCCGGGGCATTTGAAATGACTCCGAAGAGATACTTTGAGGCAAGGCGGCAAATCTGCAGTTCACCATCTGTACACATTGGGATCGACCACCAATTTTCTGTTCTATTTCACCAATTCCCAGCTCTCTCAATTTGATGAAGGTGCACCCTTCCATCCAAAGCGAGGAAGTTTTGTCCAACAGCAACTTTTTGAGTGTTTTGAGCAGCTGAAGGTGTGGTTGTGGTGAAGAAGGCATGAACCTTTTCAGATCGAGCTCCTCCATCTGTTCGAAGTGGCCAAGTACCTCCAACAACATTATCTGGTCAATATCAACATTGAGCGAGAAGCGTCGAAGCCGCCGAAAGAGGCAAGAGTAGATCGATGGTGATAGAAGAGTCAGGGTCTCTGCATCAGATAATTTGATGCTTGTGATTGCCAAGGAAGCTTCTATCACATCCCTCACCCGACTTGAGGGTTGTTCTCCGTGCATGAGTCTAAGCATACCAAGAGAACGCAGGACCGAAATAGGGATGTCCGGATAGTTTATGTGTATCTTCTGAGGATCTCCTAGGCCTTTCTCCACCCATATCTTAATTTTCTGGTCTCGATTGTCCAAACGCGCCATCGCAACCAAGGCCGGCATCTCGTTTGGCTCCCCTGGACGAAACCAGCGCCGATATTTTAGCCCCAAAACTTCCAATTGCGGACATGCCTGCAACGGTACATTGCCTTGGTCAGCCCGCCATGTGATTCTTGAGGATTGTGACAGGAATGCTTTGAAGAAGCTACTGCCTAGAGCGGTCGCACGATCAAGTTCTAGGACCAAATTTTTCAACTCTGGCATGAAACGCAACGCCCGCAAAAGTTGTTCACTACTACAGGTCAGATGGAGACTGAGGGAAAGTGGACGTAAGGCTCCGTGTCTCAATCCTGGTGTCCAGATGCGGGAGAGCTGGCCATTTCCTCTTGATTTGCTCCATTGAGGCGAGCGTAAAGTCAAATTGTGAATGGACGAAACGCGGAACCCCCGGATTGAATCAAAACGAGGTCCTTCGAAGAACAGGTCCTTGCACAAAGGGAGGGTTGTAACCGGTATTGTATCCACTGCGGGGGGTGAAACGATCACACATGACTCCAACTGTAGGAATTCACGGTGGTTCATCCAGCCAATAGGCGTTCCTTTGAGTGACACCCGGCGGAGCGTCTTTGTCAATGGAAGTTCAACATCAAGAGTATATGTGGGAAAATGAAAGCCCGACAAGTCAAGCGTTTCGATCCGCCAGAAGTGCGGAAGAATATCGATGACATCACCCACTCGTGAAAGGAAGCATTTAAAGGATGTGAGGTGGTTGAATATATGTACGCAATGCGGCTGCGTGAGGTATAAAATCGCCTGAGTCGAGCAAAGATGCATATCTGTGAGAAGAACTGATGTGGTGGCACCGATGGAGGGGAGTAAGAGGTCAAGGAAGTGAGACAACTCATGATGGATGGGAATCCTGAGTGATCTCAAATGATCCATAGGCACGGTGGGGATATGTCCCCCAACGAAGTGCGTGGCTTGTTGTGGATCAGGAAGGGATAGAATATCGAGAGTTCTCCACCGCGATATGCTGGTTGATGTAGCGAGCATGAGTGCCCCGTACTTCTCTCTTTCGAGCAAGTTTGTTGGGCTGTCCATGGCATCTCTTGACGGATCGATAGTAACGCTGAGAATCCCTGTGCTTCTGTGTAGTATGGCTTTCACCTTGCCGAGGGGAGTCCATGATCCCAAGTTGAGAGGGGACCACATGGACAATATAATTTCCTTCCATTTATGGCATGTCAGCACTAGAGTCTCGAAGTGTTCATCGGGGATGAAAGAGAAAACCATTATGAGCAACTCGACAGGTAACCAGTTGATCGAAGGAGAGTGGATGTAACTAATGACAGCTTCATATTGTCTTTGAAGTATTGCTGTATCGAAATGAACCCGAGTGAGAATACGTTCTATGTAGTCATATTCAAGCTCGATGGCAGTTTTGAGTCGACGTCGTTCAAGGTAGCAGAAGTGTCGATGGTTCCCGGAGGCGAATATCTCCCGTATCGGGATAGGGTTTGATACAAGTCCAAGGGCAAGGGACAGCGTGTTAGCGAAGCAGCCGTCGATGATGCTGGGCCAGTAGGAGTGATCGTTTGTATGGCTGTTGCTGGTTGACCAGCAATAATTTTGTTGTTGGCCAAGAAAGGCTTCACCAGCGGTATCTATTTCTGCGTCAGTCCAATTAGTAATTTGAACACGACAGGCAAGTATTTGACTGAACCTTTCTGATACTGAAGGGAAATTTTTGCGATATCCTTCCTCATATGGACAACTTCAAAGTCACCAGGGAGAGTCTGAATCCCAATATATTTGCCTTCCAATCTCAAGGTGATGCAGAGTCTACAGTTGGGAGGATCAATCGAATACTCACCAAGCCGGGGCGGCAGTGGTGCACACCTGTAGTGACCGGTGCGGTGCATCGCGTCCAGAAAACAGCATGGAAGCGTGAAGCGCATGATAGCTCTCCCATTATGAAGCTCGATAATATTGTAGTCAGCTTGAAAGTCGACGAGCGACGGTGCTAAGGTATTCTCATCTACCCTCGTATGGCCCCACTTGTCGACTCGCACAAACATCTCAGTGACAGCATCTACTAGCAAAATTCGCAGGGAGAGAAGTCGTCGGTCTTTTGGTTCAGCGGCGTACCTAACAGACTTGGTGAGAGGGATGTCGAGTGCATCAAAGGCCAAAGGGAAGTTAGGACCAGGATTGAAGTTCAAGGCTAGGACAACAACTGTATCCCGGGAGAGAACAAAGTGCCTTCCGCTATCCCGCCTCTTTGAATCATCCGATGTGCGGCCGTACGAAAAATGGGGCCCCTCGAAATAAGATATTACGGAGGGGTACTGTGAGGGGTCCCATGGGATGCCAGACCCCCGAGACGAGGGTGGGATCCAGGCGGGACAGCCTTGTGGACAGCGTGGTGGACAGCGTGGTGGCATATTTTTAGGGTTGGCCAAGAGTCGTTGCGCCTTTGGTGATGTGGAGGTTAATAATTGTCCGTTGGCCCCGGAGGTGAGCTCTCCATCAGCGATAGGGACTAGGCACAGCCGATATGATGGTACATCAGGTTTGCCGCTTCACCACTTCTCGAATTTGGAAACGGGCTTACCGCTCCCTTCTGGCTCCAGTGTGGAGGACACTGGAGGTATGATGTGGAGTGTGTTCCACATGTCGAAAAATATTTCTGCTGGTGATTTGCAGGACACGGTTTGGCCAGGAGTCGGGCTAACTGATGACGTGGCCGACAGGTTGATATTCCAGCCTCAAACTGATTTATTTAATGACCTTAACAGGCCAGGTGAGACTAGCGAGCGCTATTACCGACCTCCTTGTTCGCCCTCAAATTCGCCCTCAAAGACCCCTGAGCACTGATGGCTCACTAGAACCTGCATCTTCGGTTTAAATGTATCTACCAGAACCTTATCCAGCATATCCAAAAGGGTCATCCAGCCCATACATAAATATTTGGCAAAAGCTCTGAGCCCTCAGATCAAGTCGCTCCTTGCACAAACTATACTCCCCCTCTCCGGGTCCGGCACTCCGCGCTCGCCCCTGTAGCATCTCCAGACCCGTCAAATGCGGCCTCTGCCACCTCTCCGAGTTATCCAATATTTATGGCACCTTGCATATTCGAATGACGAGCCGATGAGATTGGGCGCATGGGGACGGCCCTCGAAGACGCAGCTAGGCTGCTTTCCTGTTATGGCATCCTAGGCAATTCAGTACGTCGTTTTCAGACCTAAACGCAAGCGAGATTAATAGCCTTGGACCAGTCGTCACTCAAAGACGACATCACAACGTCGCCTTCGATCGAGAAGGCGAGTTGGAGACAATGGGACACTCATGACTCTATCCGTCAGACAGATTCGCGGCGAGGAAGTGATACCCGCAAAGTTTACTATGGACTTCGAATGACGAACCAACTCTCGATTACCACAGTCCGTGGCCAGAGTTGCAGAATTATATTCTGCAATTACCGCCAGATATTATTAATAATATCTGGCGGTAAAATATATTGCTGTGGATTTTTCTAGGGTTCGATCCCTTGCATGGCCCGGAGAGCTCTTCTAAAGCCTTCGGCGGACACCAACCATGTTGTTTGTGAGATGGCTATGTCCAGGAATATGAGAGCAGTCGAAAGTAGTTAGTGGAATAGAGCCCAGAACCCATATCGTCGTGTCTAAGCCGGACTAGTTTGTAACAGGAAAGCATAAATGCCTGATATACTATTCTGTGATTTGCATGCTGAAAGGCAAAAGCTGTATAATATAAGCGAGGGCATGATCAGTACAAAGTCGGCACGCGTTTCGCAATAGTGAAGGGATTCATCATTCTTCGACAATCTCTCCTTTCCCCTCTCTGGCCTTCTCAAGTAAAGCTCTCCTCTTCTCCCTCGCCTTCCGTAACACCCCAGCATATTTACCAACCGGCGTCTCTGCCACCTTGACACTGCTCTGCCAGCGATCCACCTCGCTCCTATCAGCAGGCGAGAACGCAACCTTGGCCCTCCGTTCCTTCACCCACTTCGCACCTTCTTCAAGCCGTTCCACCAGTGTCTTGATCCCACTGACGGCCTTCGCTGCTCCCCCTTTGGCCGCCTTCGACTCCTTAACATTACGCTTCAGTGCAACGATGATGGGTATGATAATCTCCGGGAACGCAATGCTCGACTGAGAGACTGCGCCCCACTCGGCCAGTACGTAGCACGTCTCCTCTACGAGTGCCTCCACGTATATCCGTGTCTTCAGGTACTGCGTCTGAGCACGTATCGTGAGTTCCAAGTCCATTGGCTTGAGCGTCGATGACTTGGGTTTGGATACCGAGGTCGCTGAAGTGATGATCGCTAGTAGGTGCGGCGCGAGCGGGATATAGGTTTGTGTATGTTGGGTGAGAGCGAGGAGTGATCGAGTAATCTGGAGATGCAGTGGGAAATAGCGAGGCATTGGTATAAGTCTGTTGGAACCACAATTAGCCAAGGATAAGGAATTGATGTATGACCTACTTGATCGCCCCCAAAGCCACTTGAACAAGAGGGTATATAAGTGCTTTGAGTTCGCTCTCTTCTCCGGATTTGATGGCCTTTTCCTTCTCGCAAGCTCTTGACAAGAGGAGCGACCAGAAGTCGACGCAATGTACAAACTGCCAGTTATAAACCTGCTTGTATGATTCCTGACCACAGACACCGTTAGTGAGTGCCCTTCCTGGAGTCGATTTGCCGACCAACCTTGGTCTTAACCTTCATGCTATTGCGCAGATGTATCGCCAGTTGTCGGATATAGCCAAATGCCTGCTGGTACGCAAGCTCTTCATCTCCGAGGTATATATCGCACGCTGTGTTTTTCATGAGATTGATGAAGGGCAAGCTGTAGACGTTGGTAGACTTGGACGAGCGAACCAAAGTCGTATATGTGCCCTAAAAGAGTTGTCAGCGGTCGATATAAGATCCGATAGATGAGATACCTTCAACACTAATTCCGTGATTGCCTGGTCCCCACCGCGGGTCAACCGACGGATCGCTAAGAACGCTGCAACCCGGACACCGTCCCCTCCGTCATCGGCGTCGGCACCACTTCCACTGCTCCACAGTGTGAGGCATGCCTTGAGGTATACCTTGACAATCTTGCGGGAGCTTGTTATATATGGAACAATTTTAGCCGATTCGTTCAAGGCAAGAACGATCGTCGAAGCGTCCATGAGTTGGGTTATCAGGTACACCACATTGCTAAAGTAAGCCGTTATCATTTTTTGAAGCGCCTGTTGCTTGGCTGAAGCAATTGGGGGTTTGCTAATCGCGCGGTGAGCGAGAGAATTCACCCAATTAAGGGGACTTACAACCGACCATCCGGAAGTTCCCTATAGGGAATGTGATGATCAAGTACTACGGGTGTGTACTTGAGGGCAGTGGTGACAACCTTGTTAAAAACTAAACTGTATCTTAGCTTTAATGCCACGTCGGCTGGGAACATACATACCTGTAGGGTCATCAATGGACCATGCCAGATCAACATTTTCTTCATTCATATGTGCCGCCGAACGGAATGCGACAAGAAGCTTGCGAAGAGCTCGCAAAGATCGGTGCTGATGGGGGTATCAGGAGGGAATAAACGGCTGATGTGACCATAAAAATACCTCTAAGAGAGCCTTTTGCCATCTTTTCAAGGTTTCAGCTGTCAATATGGGTGTCTGTTCATCTTCGTCTTCAGGGATGCCAGCCTCCATCTCGAAGTCTGCTTCTGATTCGTCCCTTTCATCGTTGGGTTCAAAGTTCAGGAGCTCTTGGTCATTCTCCTGCAGATACTTGTAGAATTCCGGGTCCTTTTCTGCCAGCTTTGAGAGTTCCATCAAATGTGCCTTTCCTTCGTCATCTGGGAGACCGGATCGAGTCAATTATATGGCAGGTAATGTCGGAGATCCCACCTTCCAAATCATCGATCGAAGCAAAAGAGGCAGCGTCGCCTTCGTCCTCGCTCGTGGGATCTCCTTCGCCATGGTCTGTACTATTTCCTTCGCCATCTCCCTAAAACTCGATCAAAGCCAAGATATGAAAGAGTCAATTCACAACGAACCTCGTCGTCCTCTCCGTCGAGAAAGGATTTTTTTATGTCGATCTGTTTTTGTGGCTTCACGTTGCTCTTTCCCTTTGACGAAACTTTAGGCGGTCTTGAGGGCCCCTCGTCACTGTCACCACCATCCATATCGACATCCTCCGCCGCGGTACGTTTCGTGCCCGCCTTGGCATTTTGTTCATTCGCTGCTTTCCGTTGCCGTCGACCGTCGATCTGCTTCTTGAGTTTCTGATGCTTATGCCGTGCCTTAATGGTTTGCTTAAGTTTTCCAGAAGCAGCGAACTTCTTCGTTGCTTTCTTGTTTTTCATTGCGAGGTGGCTGAGTTCCAAAGGTGGGGCAGCACGTGAGTACCCATCTCTTCTTGAACCTTGACCACACCGGCGCACAGGGTTTCTGAGTAAACAAGGAGAACTAATGATCTTCCCGCGGCTAAGAGCGCTGCCTACTGTGTCCATTTTGTGAGCCGAGACGTATCCGAATGGAGGATTTCTCTGACGGGCAACGTGCAGCCATAACCCCTCGTACCCTTCATCAACCGCCGCCCTTAAACTACTACGAAGGGCATGCACTGAACCGTACCCCGGACCCCCTCATGGCGCGCTGCAGTTCGAGCTGTCGGTGGTGGAGAATTCTCTCCCGACACCGGACCAATTTGGAATCATGGCACGCTTCTCCGACAAGCCTATCAGCGACTTCTTGAGCGCTCATCCTTCAGTGGGCGACTTCCAGCACGGCGATGCGGAATCCGTCGCAAGCCTGGTCCGAAAGAATCCAGGTGCAATGAAATGGCCTATAGTAGTCAACTGGGACAAGGGTGTGGTGAGCGTAGGAAGTCTTGATGGCGTCAAGGCAATGCTACAAGTCATGCTTGAAGAGCGGGACAAGAAATGAGATGCACATAAAATCCACTTGGGTTTCAGATACGCGACATGTACAAGCATTAAGGTTCCTGTATTACACTGGAGTACCCAGAATGTAGAATATGCGATGACCAACGGCGCCTTTCGCTTCTCACTTCCCTGGCTACTTCTGCTATTCATCCGCGTATCGCTTCCCTGGCGTACTGGCCCTATGGGACCACCGAAAGGTTGGAATGGCGCATCGTACATGTACCGAGCCACTTGAAACGAAATCCTCGAATTGAAGCTATCCGGCTAATTAAATGTGGCCTACCCCCCAACATACACTCTTACTCTTCTGGTCGGCCGTGTCGGAAACTATTTGGGAAGAGGCTCCCAAGTAAAAACATAGTATAATAATTAGTATCCAACCGTACTGGTGTAGGCCTGCTGAACGACTTAACTTCGCAGCAGGCTCTTAACATCGCAAACGTCGTGACATCGTGAGTGACATACACAGACTCGGAGGTCGCCTAGAATTATTCTGAAAATCTATGGGTAGCCCCCGAGGTGCTATTTACACTGACAGAAACACCCACACTAACTCTTACATCCAGTTGCTTACCCATCCTCGCTCGTCCATTCGCCATGAGCGTACTGTCCTATGTACGTTACCCTCAGAGCTCCTATACGGTTCAACAGTAATCATTGGTTGTTTCTGCGGCCCTCAGTGGACCAACTCGTTCGTCCCCCACTTTCAGGCAGTTGATAGGAGCACATGACAAGGTCGCCAGATATCACCGAGTTATATTAGGTGAATGTAAATAGGTTCTCTGGGGTATATCTCGAGCGGCAGCCCTCTCGACCATCAGAGACCTTCGTGGTAGCTAGCTACAAAAAATGGACATCATGGAGAGTAACAATAGGACTACAGACTACATCACGTGGCGGTCAACACATCAGACTACATTTATATGCTCCAATTAAACATCCAACGTGCGATAATGGAAAGAGGATGGAAAGAGGAAAAAAGTGCCACTTTGCAATCGACAGACCTATAATATACCAACCAGCCCCTACCCACGAATCAACCACCCATCCCCCTTTCTCTTCTTCGCCAACCCGCCGTATCCCTCGCGCACAATGACCCACAGCCCAGTGCAGCTAACCACGTCCTTGATTTCCTCAGCAGTAAGCACGAGCACGCCCTCATCGCCCTCAGAAGGCGGCAGCCCAGCAGTGCGTGGCCGGACGACCCCTTCGTCGACGAGCACATCCCCCAACGGGTATGGCGTCTTGATCTGCGCGACGACCTTGGGGTGGTGCGGCGCCGGGGCGAGCGTGGCGACCTTCAGCTTGACGTCGA
>Ga0307515_10007208_pt1 | contig 22025 bp, 16 predicted proteins | sample 17_EM_MG_FD_194513 | JGI IMG/M metagenome (GOLD analysis project Ga0307515, IMG submission 194513) | Populus trichocarpa ectomycorrhiza microbial communities from riparian zone in the Pacific Northwest, United States - 17_EM | ecosystem: Host-associated > Plants > Roots > Unclassified | place...
CAATGTCCGCAAGACCTACGGCCTCGGCGCCACCGTCGTCGAGGCCATCCGTGGACTCAGCCTGTCGCTCAACCGAGGGGAATTCACGGCGCTCGTCGGCGCCTCCGGATCCGGCAAGAGCACGTTGCTCAACCTGGTGGGCTGCATCGACGAGCCCGACAGCGGTCAGGTGCTGATCGAGGACGTCGACCTCGCGAAGCTATCGGACGACAACAAGAGCCGCCTACGCAACCAGAAGCTCGGATTCATCTTCCAGTCGTTCAACCTCGTCCCGGTGCTCAACGTCCGCGAGAATGTCGAGCTGCCGCTGCTGTTGCAGCGCGGCGTGTCCCCGGCGGAGCGCGACACGCGCGTACGGCAGGCGCTCGCGGACGTGGAGCTCACCGAGTTCGCGGACCAGCTCACCGACAAGCTCTCGGGCGGCCAGCGCCAGCGGGTCGCGATCGCGCGCGCGCTCGTCACCAACCCGCTGCTCGTGCTCGCCGACGAACCAACGGCCAACCTCGACTCGGTCACGACCCACAAGATCGTCGACCTGATGCTCGAGCTGAACCAGCGCCGCGGCGTGACATTCTTGTTCTCCACGCACGATGAAAAGCTGATGTCGCGGGTGGCGCGGATCATCCGGCTCCACGATGGAACCATCGTGTCATGATCAAGGCGTGGCGCCTGGCGTGGCGCAATCTCCGTCGGAACTTCTGGCGCAACGTCGGTACCGGCAGCGCCATCGCGTTCGGTTTCGCCGGGCTCGTCATCGTCGGCGGCTACGTCAGGCGCATCGACGACTTCCTGTCCGTCGCCTCGATCTACCTCGACCACGCTGGCCATGTCTCGATCTACGCCGATGGTGGGCTCGAGCGCTCGGGTGTCAAGCCGAGGCAGTACAGCCTGTCTGCCGACGCACAGACCGCGATCGCGGAGGTCGTGAAGGCCGACCCGCGCGTCGAGCACGTCGGGCGCTACCTGAGCGGCATCGGCCTCGCCGGCAACGGTTGCAAGACGGTGCCGTTCATGGCCAAGGGCATCGAGCCCGATGACGATCGCTGGGTGCGCGGGCATCCCCACGTCGCGGGGACCATGCCCGATCTCGCCCGTCCGGTGAGAGGGCTCACCCTGAGCGACGCGACGGGCGAGCCGAGGCCGCTGTCGCTGAGCACCGGCCTGGCGCGGCTGCTCGGCAAGTCGCGCGTCAAGGGCGAGCTCCCGGCGGTGCGGCCCGGACCGCTGATCTATGACTGCGACAAGCCGGGAACCACCGAGCAGATCGCTGCGAGCTCGGCGATCCAGCTGCTGGGGTTGGCGTTCGATGGCTCGTTCTCGGTGATCGACGCCGATCTGGTCGGTATCCACACCACCGGGCTCGCGCAGACCGAGGATAGCTCGGTGATCGTGCCGCTCGCGAAGCTCCAGGAGCTCTACAACACGGACAAGGTGACGTACATGGCCGTCTACCTCCGGGATGTGTCGAACGTGCAGTCCTGTGCCCACGACCTGGAGGCGAGGCTGCGCGCGCGGGGGCTGTCGGTATCCGTGTTTGCCTACGACGACGAGCGCATCAGCCGGATCTTCGTCGGTACCCACGCGTTCTTGATCGCCATGGCCTCGTTCATGGGGACGATCGTGTTTCTGGTCGTGGTGCTGTCGATCGTCAACTCGATGACGATGACGATCTTCGAACGCACGCGCGAGATCGGCACCTTCCGCTCGCTGGGATTCACGCGGCGCAACATGATCGGGCTGTTCCTGCGCGAGAGCATGATCCTCACTGCCGTCGGCGTGGCGGTCGGGCTGGCGTTCGCCCTCGGCGTGTGTCTCGCCGTCAATGCGGCGAACCTCCGGTTCAGTCCACCGGGGATCGCAGGCGACATGCAATTCAGGCTCGAGCCCGGTGCCGCGCTGTGCATCGCGTTTGCCGTCGTCATGATCGCGCTGTCCGCGGTCGCCACGGCGCTCACCGTGCGGGGCCGGATCAAGCTGAAGGTCGCCGAGCTCAACACCGCGGTCACCGGATGACGAAGCTGGCCTTTCGTTTCCATGGAGGGTTCGTGATGACGCGACAACGTTCGGGAAGGAATCCTTGCACGGCTCGGGCGCGGCGGACCGCGGCGTTGCTCGTCGCGACCAGCCTCGCGGCCGTCGCCGGCGTCCGGGTGAGCGCGGCCGACGACACTCCCGGCGCTGCCAAGCTGCTCCAGGACAGCGATCGTTCGCGCGGTGGCCTGCAGGCCGGCATCACCTGGACGATCAAGGTCGAGAGCGTCGAGAACGATGACCGGACGGAGAGCCAGTACGTCGTCAAGGCGCGCGGCAACGATGCCTATGCCGAAGCGATCGCGCCCGCACGCATCAAAGGTGAGACCTACCTGTTCAACGACCGGACCATCTGGTACTACAAGCCCGGGTTGCGCAGCCCGGTGTCGCTGTCCACGCGGCAGCGGTTGACCGGCCAGGCGGCCAACGGGGATATCGCCAGCACGAACTACGCGCGCGACTACGACGGCAGTGTCGTCGGTCGTGACAAGATCGGAGGCGAGGAGACCTACAAGCTCGAGCTGAAGGCGAAGGCGAGTAGCGTGACGTATGATCGGATTCGCTACTGGGTATCGGTGAGTCGTACGCAAGCCGTCAAGGCGGAGTTCCTCACCGCCAAGGGCTCGGTGTTCAAGATCGCCACGTTTGCGTACGGCAACAAGGTGTCGGTCGAAGGTGTCGAGTACGACTTCGTCAGCCGGATGACCATCGCCGACGCGGCGTTTCCCAAGAACGTGACGGTGCTGTCGTACTCCTCGATACACGCCGAGAAGCATCCGGATTCCATCTTCAACGTCAACAACCTCGTGCGTTGAGACCCCGGATGATCATCCCAAGACTCGCCGCGCGCAACGTGCGCAAGAACTGGCGCCACAGCCTGGCCGCGACGCTGTCGATCGCGGCCGGCTTCGTCGCGATCGTCCTGTTCGAAGGCTATATCTCCGACGTGAAGCAGTGGTATCGCGATCTCGTGTCCAGCCGGCAGATGCTGGGTGACCTGCTGATCGAGAAGCGCGGGGCACAGCAGGCTGGGCGCCGCGATGACTGGGCGTACCAGCTCGGCCCGCGAGACCAGGACGTCATCGAGCAGCTGCTCGCGCAGGAGGGGGGGAACGTCCGGGCGCGCGTCCGGTTCCTGAACGTCGGCGGCATGCTGGCCAACGGCGCGTCCAGCACCGTGTTCGTCGGCGTCGGCCATGACGTCGTCGAGGGTCAGCGGGTCCGCGGACCGCAGTGGGAATGGAACACCGAGGCCGGAACGCCGCTGTCGGCCTCCGAGCCCGACACCATCCTCGTCGGCATGGGGCTCGGCGCCGTGCTGGACTGCAAGGCGGGAGACGCCACCGCCGGCTCCGGGACCGCTCGGCCGCGACGGCCGCTGTCGTGCCCCCGGGCGCAGGTCCAGCTGTCGGCGATGACGGAGCCGGGCCGGCTCAACGCGATCGACCCCGAGATCGTGGGTCTGGTCGACGCGGGCTTCAAGGAGATCGACGAGCGCTACGTGGCGATGTCGCTGCCGGCCGCGCAGCGTCTGCTCGACACCAAGGCGGTATCGATGTACTCGGTGAAGCTCGCCGACCCGGCGACCGCGGAGGCGGTGGCAGACCGGCTCCGTTCGGCCGCGGCGGTGCGAGGCGTCGAGCTCGACGTCGGGCCCTGGGAGGCCCACCCGCTCGGCGACATCTTCCGTCGCGCGATGGATCTACTCGGGCTGTACCGGTCGTTCATCGGCACCGTCGCCGTCATCATCGCCGGGATGTCGGTGGTGAACGTCCTGGTCAAGGCCGTGCGCGAGCGTACGCGCGAGATCGGCACGCTGCGCAGCATCGGGTTCCGCCGCCGGCAGATCGTGCTGCTGTTCTCCGGCGAGGCCGCGCTGCTGGGCGTCGCGGCGGTCGCGGTCGGGTCGCTGTTCACGCTCGCGGTGTCGTGGTTCATCAATCACCACGCAAACATCAGCTACAAGGCCGGCATGCTCGCCGAGCCTATCCCGCTCCGGGTGTCCGCGAGTCCCGTCACCTACGTCGCGACCGGCGTGCTGCTCATCGCGCTCGCCGCCCTCGCCGCGCTGGTGCCCGCTCGCCGGGCCGCCGCGATGAAGCTGCCGGACGCGCTCGCCCACGTGTGAAGTCAGCTCTCGCGGCGAGGCGCGCGGCGACCGGTTCAGTCGACGACCTTGACGCTGTGGTCGCCGAAGATGTAGCGGTCGAGGAAGCGGTCGACCGCCTGGTAGGTCGTGACGATGCTCTCGGTCCGCGAGAACCCGTGGCCTTCGTCCTTGAGCACCAGGTAGTGCACGGCGACGTTGCGCTGCTTGAGCACCTGCACCACGCGGTCGGACTGGTCCTTCTTGACGCGCGCGTCGCGGTCGCCCTGCACGACCAGGAGCGGCCGCGCGACCTTGTCGAGGAAGTACAGCGGCGAGCGATCGTGCTGGTACTGGGCATCGGCCGGGTTCTTGGGGTCGCCGAACTTGCGGTAGATCGACTCGGCGTCCGACATCCAGTACGCCGGGAAGCCCTCGACCAGCGACTTCAGGTCGGAGACCCCGAACAGGTCGACCAGCGCCGCGAACTCGGTCGGCGTGAACGTCGCCGCGGCGAGCGCCATGTAGCCGCCGTAGCTGCCGCCCATCACGACGACGCGCCCGGCATCGACCGCGGCGTGCGCCGCCAGCCATTGCTTGCAGGCGACGACATCCTTGAGCGGTCCGCCGCCGAAGTCGTGATTGTCGAGCTTGGTGTACGACTTGCCGTAGCCGGTGGAGCCGCGCACGTTGGGCACCAGGACGACGAAGCCCTTGGAGACCAGGTACTGGCGAAAGCCGCCGAACTCGCGGCGCGACTGCGACGTCGGGCCGCCGTGCACGTCGATGACCGCGGGGAACGGGCCGGATCCGGACGGCTTGAACACGAACGCCGGCACCGACTTTCCATCGAACGACGGGATGTGCACGATCTCGCCGACCGCCATCTCACGACTCCGCAGCGCGTCCGGCAACGGATCGATGATCTTGCGTGCCGTGCCGGTGGCGACCTCGATGACGTAGGGCGTGGCCGGCGTGGCATCGCTCTGCAGGCGCACGCCGATGTAGCGATCGCGGGGCGATGTCGCGAGCGGGACCCAGGCGCCACCCGGGGGCGGCGCGGGCAACGCGACGGCGCTCCGGGACCTGGCGTCGCGGAACTCGAGCTGCGGCTGGCCATCGGCGTTGGTGACGACGTAGAAGTACCGGCCGCCCTCCGAGAACCGTGCGCTATCGACGTCCCACTCGGGCTGCGCGACCGGCTTGACGGCGCGGTCTGCCAGGTTCATGGCCACGAGCCCGGCGAACTCGCGGCCCTCGTCGGAGGTGAAGTACAGCGTCTTGCCGTCCGGCGACAGATCCGCCGGACCGTAGGCCACGTCACCGCGATGCGGCGTGAGCAGCGCGGGCCTGGCCTTCGCGCCGCGCTCGACGAGGTACAGGTTGGAGTCGGTGTCGGACAGCGTCTCGGTGATGATGAAGCGGCGGTGGTCGCGGCTCACCGTCGCGAACGCGAGCTTGCCCGAGGACTCCCACAGCCGCTGCGACCGGCCGGTGGCGACGTCGTACTCGACGAGGTCGAGGTAGCGCTCGTCGCGCGCGCTCGACAGCAGCAGCAGGGTCTTGCCGTCTCTGGCCCACTCGACGAAGTCCGCGCGCCGTCCGGCCGGCATGTCGGCGGTGATCTCCCGGGGCGACGCGCCGGTGGAGTCGGTCAGGAACACGCGCGGCAGCTCGTCGCCACCGGTGTCCGACGTGTAGATCAGCTGGTCCCGGGTCGGCGAGAACGCCAGGCCCTGGACGAAGCCCTTGACGTGGGTGATCTGTCTGCCGGCGCCACCGCTGACCGGCTGGACCCACACGTCCGTGCGACCGCCCTCGTCGCTCAGGTACGCGACGAGCTTCTCGTCGTGGGAGAACGACAGCAGGATGCCCGAGCGGCTGCTGACGCGCCGGATGTTGAGGTACTCACCGAGCGCGATCGGCGCCTTCGGGGCATGCCCGATCACCTCCGGCGGTGCCGGCTGGGCGGGGGCCTCCGCGGGCGCAGCCTCCGCCGGCGTCGTGGCGGCCGCAGCTGCCGGCGCAACCGGCGGCTGGCTGGTGGCTCCGCCGCACGACACCCCGAGAATCACTCCGATGAGTCCGGATACGAAGATCGGTGCTCTGGTCACTGGTCACTCTGCTTTCCCTCGCCTGGTCGACGAGACTTTCCGTGCCCGACCGCAAGACTACCTGCGGCACAACCGAGTTCGGAAACTTCTCGAGGCTGCGACGGTTGCGACGGTTGCGACGGCGTGCGACGGCGTGCGACGCGCTGACGTTCGCGTCGAATCGGTGACTCCGGTCGCTCGTGATCCTGTTCGCGGCAGCGCCTCGGAGCGTCGGCGCAGCAGGCTGCAATGAGCCCGAGCAGACGCGCCGCGTAGCTTACTCAGACTCGCGACGCGAGAACCGGAAATTGCAATGGCTCGCGCCACCAGCCAACGTTTGTGTCCGTTCCAGGCGGATGCCGCGCGCTCCATAGGCTTCGAAATCAAGCCCACAGATGCTCGGCAGGATCTCTGTATCTCCGTGGCGAGCCGCAAATTTGCAAAAGCCGCAAGCCTTGTAGTCTATGCCGAATTCAAAGTTATCGCCGGGGCCCGGCTCCACGAAATCGTAGACGAAATCTTCGGGAAATTCTTTCGCGTGGCTTTTGACGGCTTGCTCGCGCAGCCAGGCCTGATTCTCCGGCGACATGAACTGACGCCCCGAGGCAACCCGTTCGACCTCGGGTACGGTGAGCAATTGCGCCTTGTAGGTCTCTCGTTCGATATCGCCTATCACGGGCAGCGACACGCCGTGTCGCCGGAGCACCCGGCCAATGGCCATGAAGCCGATCAGACGCATGAAGAAATCGCTCATGCGGCTTGCCGCGCCGCCGACATAGGGCATCTGGGTGAGCACGACTTCGAACTCGTCCATCACCTCCTGCCTGATCCCGGCGAGGTCGGAGAGCCCCGCGCGCTCGCGCAAGGTCGCTTCGGCAAGATCAAGCCGTTGACGCATCGCGGCCTCCATGGCACCGCGATGCGTCTCGTAGAAGGGATGAATCTCGGCCATGGCACACCTCCTCTAGCACAATCAGCCTGTTGCAAACATACTCAGCGATCCACCGCCAGGTCTGTTTCTGGCCCTTCTCGGACCTCATGCAACGTCCGCGCCTGCGCCGCGACCCGAGCGAGGCGCCTGGTCCGGCCCAGGCGAGCCGCTGACGTGACGGGTTGCTTGCGGCAACCGCGGCGAGGGCGCTTACTGGACACGTGCCCATCGCGCCTCCTCGCCACGGCAAGCGGTCACGCACAGGCGATCGGATCATGCGCTGTCCCGACAGCGTCATTGCCCCGCAACCCGCAGTGGGTCATGCGGCACGCATGCGCGGGTGGCTGGTCCTCGCCGTGGCCCTGAGCGGTTGCTCGAGCGATGGGTCTGCCCCGCTCGACCCCGACGTGTTGCGCGTCGCGGGCAGGTATGCGACCGCGGTGGCGCTCGGGCAGAGCAGCTGCACGGGCATCATGGTGGCGGACAACCCGACGACGGTCAGCCATGTCCCCGACGCGCTGGACGTGACCCTCACCCACGCCGGCAACGCCTATACCGGGACGGTGCAGCGCGACGGAGCGTTCGCGACCAGCCCTCGCGCCGTCGGTGGGCCGGCCGAGACCCACACCCTCACCATCGCCGGCCGGTTCTCGACCTCCGGCTTCGAGGCGACGGTCACCGCCGACGTGAGCCGCAACGGCAGCCCGGCGTGCAGCTACGTCGTGAGCTGGGTGGGCACCAAGGACGGCGCGCCGAACATCATCCCCGAGTAGCTGCGAGCGCCGCGACCGCCGTGGTCGTGGCTCGGGACCTGCCGTAAGCCGCGTCCGTGCTACGCGCATCGTATGAGCGTGCGAATTCTCATCGCCTTCCTGCTGGCGTGCCACGCCGTGCCGCGGCCGGTCGCTGCGCCTCGTGCCCTGCCGGCGCCGACCGGACCACTGGCCGTCGGACGCACGAGCGTCGTGTGGCACGACGCCGCGCGGAGCCGCGACCTGCGGATCGACATCTGGTATCCGGCCGCAGCCACCGACGCCCCGCCGGCGCCGTACCTCGCGGACCTGGCCGCGATCGAGCAGACGATCGGGACACCGGCCGTCAAGACGGCAGTCAGGAAGGCCTACGACGCGATCGAGCGGCGCGCCGATCAGAGCTACGCGCTGGCGGCGCCACCGCCGGCGCCCGGCCGTCATCGCGTGCTCGTGTTCTCGCACGGGTTCGGTGAGTCCTCGCAGTTCTACGCGGCGCTGCTCGAAGACCTCGCCAGCTGCGGCTACGTCGTGCTCGGCATCGAGCACCCCGGCGATGCGTTCGCGTCGGTCGTGAACGGTCGCGTGATTCCATTCGACGACGCCGCGTGGCAGCAGGCCAGAGCGACGCCCGATGGCGCCGTCGCGTACCAGGTCGCGCAGGTCGTGGTCCACAGCGCGGATCTGCGGTTCGTCATCGACCGGCTGCGCACCCAACCGCTGCCGCTCGGCCTCGACGTCGAGCGGACGCGGATCGGCGTGTTCGGCCACTCGCTCGGCGGCATGGCGGCGGCCGGCGTGTGCACCGCCGAGCCGGTCGCGGCGTGCGCCAACCTCGATGCCGACTACGAGGGGCTGCCGTGGCTTCGCGACGCCGGTCCACCGACGCGGCCGTTCCTGTTCTTCGCGACGCCGCATTCGATCTACGCGAGCCCGACGTTGCCGGTGCCGACCGACGACGAGCTGCGCAAGATGTCCACGACGCGCGAGGCGTACAACGCCGAGGCGCACCAGACCCAGGCAGCGCAGGACGCGGCGATGGCCGGCCTCGCGGTCGGTCACCGCATCGCCGTCGAGACCGCCGAGTTCACGCATGGCAGCTTCATGGACCTCGGGCTCCTCGCCCCCGCCCTCGCGGGCGAGGCGCGCGGCCGTGCGCTCGCAAACCTCGCGTTCAGCCGGCGCTACCTCCGCGCCTTCTTCGACACCTACCTGGCGAACAAGCGCGATCCCGCGCTCGACGAGACCTCGCGCGATCCGCGCGTGCGGATCGAACGCTTCTCGCGCTGATCGCGGGCGATTTCTTCCGGCCGGAAGGTGGTATGGAAGCCCCAGGAGGTCCGATGAAGCGCGAAACCATCCACCCGGCCACGCTGTCGCCGACGCGCGGCTACGCTCACGTCACGATCGTCGCCGCCGGCCGCCAGGTCCACATCTCGGGGCAAGTGGCGATGGACGCCGCCGGGCAGATCGTCGGCAAGGGCGATCTGGCCGCCCAGGCCGAGCAGGTCTACACCAACCTCGGCCACGCGCTCGCCGCCGCCGGCGCGAGCTTCGCCGACGTCTTCAAGATCGTGACCTACGTCGTCGGGATCACGCCGGACAAGGTCGCGACCGTCCGCGCGTCGCGCAGCAAGCGCTTCGGCGACGGGCCGTTCCCGGCCTCGACGATGGTCGGCGTCACCGGCCTGGTCGACCCCGAGCTCCTGATCGAGGTCGAGGCGATCGCGGCGATCGATTGAGCCGTAACTCGATCGCCGAGCCCGCGACGCAGATCGGCCCAGGCTGCGTTTCGGCTCGAGGCGCGCTGGTTTCAGGTCCCGGTGGGTGTCCTTCCGACTCGCTGGGTCGGACGCGACACGTAGCCGACAGCTCGACGAAGTGCGCGCTCGACTCGACGAGCTCGAGCGCAGGCTCGACTAGCTCGACCCGCGTGAGCTCGGCCGCGGCGACCGGGGCGGCACGCAGAGTGCAGTCCGTTGTCGTCATGTTGAAACAGATCTGCGCAATCCTGGTCGTCGGCGCATTCGGTTGCGCGACGACGTCCACGACCGAGACGACCTGGAGCGCACCCGGCCCCCGGAACGAGATCGGGCGGATGGGGAGGGTCGAATCGGTGCACGAGATTGTCCAGCGCGTGGAGGGAAACCCAGGCGCTGGGGCACTGCTCGGCGCCGTGATCGGCGGGGTGCTGACCCGGGGCCGTCCGATCGGTGTCGTGGGGGGCGCGGCCGTCGGTGCGGCAAGCAGCCAGGGCTACGGCGAACACAGGGTCTACGAGCTGGGGGTTCGCTTCGACGACGGCGTGTATGGCACCTTCCGCTACGACGGCTACGCTCCGTTCCCGCCGGGCGCGCGGGTTGTACTCACGCCGCAAGGGCTCCAGCCGACGTGATGCCTGCTTGACCGAACGATCACGTGCGAGCGATGCTCCGACGTGAGCGCCGCGCGCTCGTACCACATGGACCACGTGCTCTCCGCCGCGCTGCTGGCGGCCTCGTCGAACATCGACAACCTCGGTGTAGCCGTCGCCTATGGCATCCGGCACCGAGCGATCCGCATCTCCACCAACCTCCTGATCGCCCTCGTTTCGGGGGGCGGGACGCTCGCGTCGATGGCCGCCGGGGAATCCGGCCTGGGAGCCGGCATCTCACATGTCAGCATTCCGTTGACGACGGCGCTCACGGTCGGGCTCAGCGTGACGGCGATCGTCGTCGGGCAGCTCGCAGGAAGCCACGCGTCGGGCGCGATATCGAAGCGCCAGCTCGGCATCACCTCGGGGGCCATCATCGTCGCGGTCGGCGTCTACGAGTACTTCGTCTGAGCGAGGTCCGTCACACGGCCGGCCGGTCGCGGACCGTCGCTTGCTGATGGTGCTCGGTCGAATCATCACGGTCTCAACTCCTCGGCGGCGGGCAGGGTCACTCCGGCCCCGTGGCACGTGCTGCGTCGAGTACTCGCGCGCCGTCATCGACGGTCCAACCGCCTCCCAGCGCCTTGACCAGCAGCACAGTCGAGACGTAGCGCTGGCCGAGCGTCTGGGCGGCGAGGAGCTCGTCGCCGAGCCACGTGCGCTGGGCGTCGAGCACCGAGAGGTAGTCGATGAGGCCCTGGTCGTACTGGAGCTGGGTGAGACGGAGGTTCTCGCGCGCGGCATCAGCGGCGCGCCGGTATGCCGCTCCGCTGTCCTGCAGGTGGCCGATGTCGGTGAGGCCGTTCTCGACGTCGGCGAGCGCTTGCAGCATCGCCGTCCGGTAGTTGGCGAGCGCCTCGTCGTACGCGCCCTTGGTCTGCTCGACCTGCGCGCGCAGCTTGCCGCCGTCGAAGATCGGCGCGAGCAGACCGCCGCCGATCGACCAGACCCGGTTCGCCCAGCCGAGCGGCCCGGTCAAGGCATCGCTCGCGATGCCCGCGCTCGCGGTCAGGCTGAACGTCGGATACAGGCTCGCCCTGGCGGCACCGATCGACGCCGACGCGGCCACGACCGCCTGTTCGCCGGCGACGACGTCGGGGCGACGGCGAAGCAGCGTCGACGGCAGGCCCGCGGGGACGAGCGGTGGAGCGCCGGCGAGCGGGCTGGGCGGTAGTGCAAGCATCGAGGGCGGCTGGCCGATCAAGATCGCGAGCGTGTGCGCGGCGTCGATCCGCTGGCGCTGGGTCTCGGCCTGCTGTGCGAGCGTCGCATCGAGCTGCGTCTGCGCCTGCAAGACGTCGGGCGGGCCGACGAGCGAGGCATCGTGCTTGATGCGCGTGAGGGCGAGCTGCTTGCGGAACGAATCGACCGAGCTCGCCAGCACGGCGGACTGGCTGTCGAGCGAGCGCAGCGTGAAGTAGGTGGTCGCGACATTCGAGGTCAGGGTCAGCAGCGCGACGCCATGGTTGTCGGCGGAGGCCAGGGCCTGGGCCCGCGATGCTTCCACCGTACGGCGCACCCGGCCCCAGACGTCGAGCTCGTACGACAGATCGAACGGCATCACGAGCGAGGTCGTCGGCGTGCCGCCGGTGAGCGGGTTGCGTGAACGCGTCAGCGTGGCCCCAAGCGTCACCGTCGGGTACTGGCCGCCCGCGGCCTGGGCGCTGACCGCCCGCGCCTGGGCGACCCGGGCCAGCGCTGCGGCGAGCCCGGGGTTGCCGGCCAGCGCTCGCTGCTCGAGCGAGCTCAAGGTGTCGTCGCCGAACAGTCGCCACCAGGTTGGATCGAGCTTGCCATCGCCCGCGCCCGGTGCGGAATAGGTGGCCGGCACGGCGAGCGTGGGGCGCCGGTAGTCGGGACCGACGCTGCACCCGGCGAGCGCGAGGCAGCCGAGCGCGATTGCGCGAGACGCGGGTTGGCACTTCATGACGGACCTCCGACGACGGGCGATGGAGCGGCTGCGACCGGCCGCGCGCGGTGGAGCCTGGCGCGCAGCCGCTCCATGTGGAGGTAGATCACCGGCGTCGTGAACAAGGTCAACGCCTGGCTGACAATCAGTCCGCCGACAATGGCGACGCCGAGCGGCTGGCGTAGCTCGCCGCCCGCGCCGAGGCCGAGCGCCAGCGGCAGCCCGCCGAGCATCGCCGCCATGGTGGTCATCGTGATCGGGCGAAACCGCAGGCGAGCTGCGCGGAAGATCGCATCCCGGGGCGACAGGCCCTCGTCGCGCTGAGCGACGATCGCGAAGTCGATCATCAGGATCGCGTTCTTCTTGACGATACCGATCAACAGGATGATGCCGATCAGCGCGATGACGTTGAGATCGATGTGGAGGACGAGGAGCGCGAGCAGCGCGCCGACGCCCGCCGACGGCAAGGTCGACAGGATCGTGATCGGGTGGATCAGGCTCTCGTAGAGCATGCCGAGCACGAGGTAGACGGCGACCAGCGCGGCGAGCAAGAGCAGCGGCTCGCTCGCGAGCGAGCGCTGGAACGCCTGCGCCGTTCCGGAGAAGTGCGTACGCACGTCGGCCGGCACACCGAGCTCGCGCTCGGCCGCGGCGCAGCGCGTGACGGCATCGCCAAGCGCCACGCCGTGGCGCAGGTTGAACGACAGCGTGACGGCCGGCATACCCGACTGGTGCGCGATCGTGAGTGGCGTCCACGCCGAGGTCACCTTCGCGAGCGCCGGCAACATGACCGCGGGCTGCCCCGGCGGCCGGATCCGGACGCCGTTCAGCGCCGCGGGGTCGGTGGCCAGCGCGGGATCGATCTCGAGCACGACGTGGTACTGGTTGAGATCGGTGTACGTCGTCGAGACCTGGCGCTGGCCGAACATGTCGTAGAGCACCTCGTCGACCGCGCGCGACGACAGCACGAGGCGCGCGGCGTCGTCGCGATCGACCGCGGCGTAGACTTGACGGCCGTGGTCCTGGAGGTCGCTGTTGACGTCCGTGAGCCCGGGCAGCTGGCGCAGCCTGGCGAGCAGCCGCGGCGTCCAGGTCGCGAGCTCCTGGAAGTCCGGGCTCTGCAGCGTGTACTGGTACTGCGCGGCGCTGCTGCGCCCGCCGATCTGCAGATCCTGCACCGGCTGGAGGTACAGCGTCGCGCCCGGCAGCTTCGCGAGCGAGCCGCGCAACCGCGCGATCACCTGGTCGGCGGACAGCGTCCGGTCGTTGCGCGGTGCCAGGGTCACGAACATCCGGCCGCTGTTGCCACTGCTGAACGCGACCGTGCCGCGTACCGCCGGGTCGGCGGCTGTGATGTCGGCCAGCCCGGCCATGAGCGTCTTGAGCGCCTGCGCCGAGGTGTCCTGATCGGCAACGATGGAGCCGTTCAAGCGCCCGGTGTCCTGCTGCGGGAAGAATCCCTTGGGGACCACGCGATAGAGCTGGACGGTGACCCCCACGGTTGCGAACGCGACGAGCAGCATCAGGAAGCTGTGGCGGAGGACCCACCCGAGCGAACGCTCGTAGGTACGGGTAACCGCGGCGAGCACGCGCTCGCCGGCGCGATACACCAGACCGTGGCCGCCAGCGCGCGCCGGCTTGAGCAGCAGCGCGCACAGCATCGGCGTGGTGGTGAGCGAGATCGCGAGCGACACCAGGACCGCGACCGAGAGCGTGACCGCGAACTCGCGGAACAGCCGGCCGACGATGCCCCCCATCAGCAGGATCGGGACGAACACCGCGATCAGCGAGATGCTGATCGACATCACCGTGAAGCCAATCTCCTTCGCGCCGAGGAACGTGGCGTCGCGCGGCGCGAGCCCGGCCTCGAGGTGGCGCTGCACGTTCTCGACCACGACGATCGCATCGTCGACGACGAACCCGGTGGCGATGGTGAGCGCCATCAGCGACAGGTTGTCCACGCTGTAGCCGGCGAGGTACATGACGCCGAACGTGCCGACCAGCGACACCGGCACCGCCACGCTCGCGATCACGGCGCTGCGCCACTCGCGCAGGAACGCGAACACGACGAGCACCACCAGCAGGATCGCGCCGACCAGCGTGATCTCGACATCGCGCACCGAGGCGCGGATGCTGGTCGTCCGATCGACCGAGACGTCGATGTGGATACCGGCCTGGATCGACGCCTGGAGGTGCGGCAGGAGCGCGCGCACGCGATCGACCGTGGCGATGATGTTGGCGCCGGGTTGGCGGAACACGATCAGCAGCACCGCCGGCTTGCCGTTGGCCCGGCCGTCGACGCGCAGATCCTCGACGGAATCGACGATGTGGGCGATGTCGCGGAGCCGGATCGTGGCACCGTTCGGGCTCGTGCCGACGACCAGACCCTGGTACTCGACCGCGTGGCGCAGCTGATCGGTGACACCGAGGGTGACGGCCTGCCCGGGGCCGGCGAGCTCGCCTTTGGGACGATTGGCGTTGGCTGCCGCGATCGCCGTGTGCACATCCGCCATGTCGAGCCCGGTCGCGGCGAGGTGATCGGGGTCGACCTCGACCCGCACGGCCGGCAGCGACGAGCCGCCGACCGTCACCTGGCCGACGCCCTCGACCTGGGACAGGCGCTGTGCGATCACGGTCGACGCCGCGTCGTACATCGCGGCGCGACCATAGGTCGGCGATGTCAGTGACAGGACGAGGATCGGTGCGTCGGCCGGGTTGACCTTGCGATAGCTCGGCCGCGCGGGCAGGCCGGTGGGCAGGTCGCCGAGCGAGGCGTTGATCGCCGCCTGGACGTCGCGCCCGGCGGCGTCGATGTCGCGGTCGAGGTCGAACTGCATGACGATCTGGCCGCTGCCGAGCGAGCTCGACGAGGTCATCTCGGACACACCGGCGATCCGGCCGAGGTGGTGCTCGAGCGGCGTCACGACCGACGATGCCATCACCTCCGGGGCAGCGCCGGGCAAGCTCGCCGAGATCTGGATGGTCGGAAAGTCGACCCGCGGCAACGCCGAGACCGGGAGCTGCGTGTACGCGATCGCACCGGCGAGGGCGATCGCCGCGGTGAGCAGCGTCGTCCCGACGGTGCGGCGGATGAACGGCGCAGAGAGGTTCACAGCGCCACCGCCTCGGGCTTGAGCCGGCCGCGTCGTCGGCGGAATCGCTCGCTCAGGCTCTCGAACGCCAGGTAGATCACCGGCGTCGTGAACAGGGTCATCGCCTGGCTGAACAGCATGCCGCCGACGATCGCGATGCCGAGCGGCCGGCGGAGCTCGAACCCGACGCCGTGTCCGAACGCGAGCGGGATCCCGGCGAGCAGCGCCGCCATTGTCGTCATCGTGATCGGCCGGAACCGCAGCAGGCAGGCCTGGTAGATCGCCTCGGCCGCCGACTTGCCCTCGCGACGCTGCGCGTCGAGCGCGAAGTCGACCATCATGATGCCGTTCTTCTTGACGATGCCGATCAGGAGGATGACGCCGATCAGACCGACGACATCGAAGTCGGCGCCCGCGACGCGGAGGGCGAGCAACGCACCGACGCCTGCTGACGGCAAGGTCGACAGGATCGTCAGCGGATGGATGAGGCTCTCGTACAGGATCCCGAGCACGATGTAGACCGTGATCAGCGCCGCCAGGATCAGGAGCGGCTCGTTGGCCACGGCGGCCGAGAACGCGTGGGCTGTGCCCTGGAACGCGGGCTCGATGCTCGCGGGCATGCCGAGGTCGTGCGCGGCGCGGTTGACCGCCGCGATCGCGGTGCCGAGCGACGTGCGCCTGGCGAGGTTGAAGGAGACGGTGGCGACCGGGAACTGGCCCTGGCGCGCGATCGCCACCGGACCGGTGGACGCGACCGGTCGCGCGACGGCGGTAAGCGGAACCATGCCACCCGACGCCGACGGCAGGTACACGTGGTCGAGCGCCGCCGCGGTCTCCTTGAAGCCCGGCGCGGCTTCCAGGATCACGTGGTACTGATTGCGCTGGGTGAACATCGTCGAGATCTGGCGCTGCCCGAACGCATCGTAGAGGGCGTTGTCGATCACGAGCGGCGTGATGCCGAGCCGTGATGCCGTATCGCGGTCGACCACAAGATCGATCCGCTGCGCGCCTTCCTTGAGATCGCTGGCGACGTCGACCAGCTCGGGGAGCGCCTGCAGGCGCGCGACCACCTTCGGCACCCACTCCGCCAGGAGCGCTGCGTCGGGTGAGCCGAGCGTGTACTGGTACTGCGTCCGGCTCACCCGGTCGTCGACCGTGAGGTCCTGGACCGGCTGCAGAAACAACGCGATGCCGCCGACCCGGGCGAGCTCGGGCTGGAGGCGGCGCATCACGTCTGCGGCCGAGGCGCGCGCGGCGAGCGGCTTCAGCGTGATCTGGATCCGGCCGCTGCTCAGCGTGACGTTGGTGCCGTCGATCCCGATGAACGACGTCACGCCGGCGACGGCAGGATCGGCGAGGATCGCGTCGACCAGCGCCTGCTGGCGCTCGGCCATCGCCGGGAACGAGATGCCGGCGGGCGCCTCCGAGACGCCGAGGAGCTCGCCGGTGTCCTGCACAGGGAAGAAGCCCTTCGGGATCTCCATGTAGAGCAGGACCGTCGCTGCCAGCGCCCCGACCGCGACCGCGAGCGTGATCCGCCGGTGGCGCAGCACGACACGGAGCGCCCGGCCGTAGGCCGCGATCACCGCATCGAAGGCGTGCTCGGTGACACGCGACAGCCGGCCCGGCCGGGCCTCGGGCGTCGGGTTACGCAGCAGCAGCCGGCACATCATCGGCGTCAGCGTCAGCGACACCACCGCCGAGATCGCGATCGTCACACCCAGCGTGATCGAGAACTCGCGGAACAGCCGACCGACGATGTCCCCCATGAACAGGAGCGGGATCAGCGCGGCGATCATCGAGATCGTCAGCGACACGATCGTGAACCCGATCTCGCCCGCGCCGAGCAGCGCGGCCGGAAGCGGCGGCTTGCCCTCGTCGAGATGCCGGATGATGTTCTCGATCATCACGATCGCATCGTCGACGACGAACCCGGTCGAGATCGTGAGCGCCATCAGCGTCAGGTTGTTGAGCGAGAACCCGAGCAGGTACATCGCCCCGAGCGTGCCGATCAGCGACACCGGCACCGCCACGCTCGGGATCGTGGTCGCCGACACCTTGCGCAGGAACAAGAAGATGACAAGCACGACGAGCACCACGGTCAGGATCAGATCCGAGCGAACATCGGCGACCGAGGCGCGGATGGTGACGGTGCGATCGGTGACGATCTCGACGTGAGCACTCGGCGGCAGCGCCGCCGACAGCGTCGGCACGAGCGCCTTGATGTGATCGACGACCTGGATGATGTTGGCGCCGGGCTGGCGCCGGATGTTCAGGACCACCGCCGGCTTGCGATCCTTCCACGCCGCGAGGGTGACGTTCTCGGCGCCGTCGGTCACGTCGGCGACGTCGGACAGCCGCACCGGCGCACCCTTGACCTGAGCGATCACCAGCGCTGCGTAGTCCTTGCTGGCGAGCAGCTGATCGTTCGAGTCGATCGTGTACGCGAGCCGCGGCCCGTCGAGACTCCCGTTGGCCTGGTTGACGTTGGCCGCCGCGATCGCCGTGCGCACGGTCTCCATTGTCAAACCGCGCGCCGCCAGCGCGGTGGGATTGACGTGGATCCGGACGGCTGGCTTCTGGCCACCGCTGATGCTGACCAGGCCGACGCCGCCGAGTTCGGCGATCCGCGGCGCGAGCCGCGTGTCAGCCAGATCCTCGAGCTTGGACAGCTCGAGCTCGTCCGAGGTCAGCGCCAGGGTCATGATCGGCGCGTCGGCGGGGTTCGACTTGCTGTAGATCGGCGGAGTCGGCAGATCGGCGGGCAAGAACGTCGCGGCGGCATTGATCGAGGCCTGGACCTGCTGCTCGGCCACGTCGATGTCGAGATCGAGCGCGAACTGCAGCGTGATCGACGAGCTACCCGACGAACTGGTCGACGTCATCTGGGTCAGTCCGGGCACCTGGCCGAGCTGGCGCTCGAGCGGCGCGGTCACCGTCTGCTCCATGACCTCGGGTGCGGCACCGGGATAGAACGTCTGGACCTGGATCGTCGGGTAGTCGACCTGCGGTAGCGCCGAGACCGGCAGCTGGGTGTACGCGACGGCGCCCGTCAGCACGAGCGCGACCATCGCCAGCGTGGTGGCGACCGGCCGCAGGATGAAGGGGCGAGACGGGCTCATCGTCCATCACCGGCGCCATCGGTCGAGGGCCTCGTCCCGGTGGCGGCGGTGGCTGGCGCGGCCACGACGACGCGGGTACCCTGTTCGAGCTTGTCGGCACCGCTGGTGACCACGAGCTCGCCGGCGGCGACGCCCTTGGTGATCACGGTCAGATCGCGCGCGGCCGAGCCGACCTCGACCGGGCGCACCCCGACGGCGTGGTCGGCGCCGACGACGTAGACCAGCTTGCCGCCCGGGCTCGGCTGGATCGCGGCGGTAGGCACCAGCACCACGTCGTGCGCCGTTCCCGCGAGCAGGCGCACGTTGACGAACTGGTTGGGGAACAGCGCGCCGTCGCGGTTGTCGACCTCGACCTTGAACCGGGCTGTGCCGGTAGTGGTGTCGATCTGGTTGTCGATCGCGAGCAGCCGCCCGGACGTGAGCTTGCGCTCGAGGTTGCGATCATGGATGTCGGCAACAACAGGGCCTGCGCGACTCGCGGCTTGCACGGTCGGCAGCTGGCCCTGCGGGAGCGTGAACACCACGGCGATCGGCTGGACCTGGGTCACGACCGCGATGCCGGTGGTGTCGGCAGCGTGCACAATGTTGCCGACGTCGACCAGGCGCAGGCCGATCACGCCATCGATCGGCGAGCGGATCTCGCAGAACTCGAGCGTGAGCGCGAGCGAGGTCACCTGCGCTCGATCGACGCCGATCGTGGCGATCGCCTCGTCCACCGCGGCCTGGCCATGTTCGATCTGCTGGACCGGCAACGCCTCTCGCGCGGCCTCGAAGTGTGCGAGGTCGGCGCGCGCGCTCGCGAGCTGTGCCTGGTCCTTGACCAGCTGCGCCCTGGCCTGGTCGAGCTGTGCGGCGTACGTGCGCTTGTCGACCACCGCGAGCAGGTCGCCGGCGTGGACGAGCTGGCCCTCGCGAAATGCGATCTTGGTCAGCGGGCCGTCGACCCGTGTGTGAATGGTCGACGTGTTGTACGCGGTGACGGTACCGAGCCCGTCGAGGTACTGCGGCTGGTCGCCCTGGCGCGCGGCGACCGCAACCACCTGTACGGTTCTCGAGGCGATCGCGCCCGCCGCCGACGGACTCGATGCGGCCATCGCGCGGTCGCGCGGCACGGCCTCGTCGTGATGACATCCGGTCACCGCGCAGAGCGTGCAGGTCGCCGCGCAGAGCATGTGGCGGGATACGAGGAGCTCCAGGCCAGACCGGGTCGTACGCATGCCGCGGAGCAGAGCAGCCGGCGTGCCAGCCGCCCGGCCGCATGATCGGCCGCACGATCGGCCGGGGCACACGTTGGCCCGTTCATGGCTGGGTCATTCGGCCTCGCGGCCGTATCGTTCCGACCCGGGCAGGGTTCCCATCGGCGCTCGTCCATGCGCGTGCGCACGAGCTCGGCGCCACCGTGCTGGCGAAGCCGTTCTCGACCGCGACGCTCCACCGGCTCGTCGGAGAGCTCCTCGGACGAGGAGACGAGAAGGTCTCGTCGCCGCTGCCGACCTGACCGTCAGGTCTCGACGGCGTGCGGGCGCTCGCCCCAGCGTTCGAGCATGCGATACAGGGTCTTGCGCTCGATGCCGAGCACGCGGGCGGCGGCGGCCTTGTTGCCGTTGACGCCCTCGAGGACGCGCGCCACGTAGCGCCGCTCGAGCTCCTCGAGGGTCACGAACGTGCTCGGATCGTCGCTGCTCAGCACGATCTGGCTCGACTGGAACGAGCGAACCTTCTCCGGCAGGTCGCTGACCGTGATGTGATCGAACGACGCCAGCGCGACGGCGCGCTCGATGCAGTTCTCGAGCTCGCGGACGTTCCCCGGCCACGCGTAGGCGATCAGCTTCTGCGCCGTCTCGGGCGCGAACCCGACGATCCGCTTGCGCGCGCGCGCGGCGATGCGATCGAGGAAGTGGCTGGCCAGAACGAGGATATCACCGCCTCGGCTGCGAAGCGGCGGCAGCTCGACGGGCAGCACGTTGATCCGGAAGAACAGATCCTCGCGAAACGTGTGTGCTTCGACCATCGTTTCGAGGTTGCGGTTGGTCGCGCAGATCAGCCGCGCATCGAACGGTATCTCGGTCGTGGCGCCCACCGGCCGGACGGTGTGCTCCTGGAGCGCGCGCAAGAGCTTTGGCTGCATCTCGATTGGCAACTCGCCGATCTCGTCGAGAAAGATCGTTCCGCCCTTCGCAGCGACGAACAGCCCCGGCTTCGCCGTCCTGGCGTCGGTGAACGCCCCCTTCTCGTGGCCGAAGAGCTCGCTCTCGAGCAGCTGCGCCGGCATCGCCGCGCAGTTGACGGCGACGAACGGGCCAGCTGCACGCTCGTCCGAGGCGTGGATCGCTCGCGCGACCAGCTCTTTGCCGGTACCGCTCTCGCCGGTGATCAGCACCGGCGCCGACGACGCCGCGACCTTGCCGAGCAGGGTGTAGAGCTCGGCCATCCGCGGGCTATCGCCGATGAGCTGGCCGAACCCCGTGGGCGCGACCGCGCGCCGCAAGCGCTGGACCTCGTCGGTGAGGCGGGCAAGCGTCACCCCGCGGTCGATCGCCAGGACGAGCTGATCGATCTCGAACGGCTTGGGGACGAAGTCGTAGGCGCCGGCGCGGATCGCCTGGATCGCGAGATCCATCGAGCCGAAGGCGGTGATCAGGATGACCGGGAGCTGCGGACGGCTCTCGAGGAGGCGCTGACACAGCTCGACCCCGTTCATCCCCTTCATGTTGACATCGCTGACGACGACCTCGATGTCGTCGCGTTGCACGATGTCGATCGCTTCGCTGCCGGAGGCGGCGGTCACGACCTGGTAGCCGCGGTTGGTCAGCCGCGAGCCGAGCATCGTGCACATGCCGGGATCGTCGTCCACGACGAGAACGTTTGCCTTGGTCACGAGACTGCCTCCTGCAGGAGCACCGAGAACGTCGTACCATGTCCGCTCGAATCGACCGTGATCCAGCCGTGATGGTCGACCACGATCATCGACGTACGGCTGCCGGTGCTGAGCGGGGTCGACGCCGCGCGGATGTCGCGCGCGGAGGGCCACGCGGCGCCGTTCATCTTCATGACAGCGTTCGGCGACACGTGGACGCGGGCGCAGGCGGCGGCCTTCGGCGTGGTGCTGCTCGACAAGCCGCTGCGCATCGGCGTGCTCAGGCGAGCCGTCGCGACCGTGCTCGCGACGACGCAGCGATTCGCATCACGCGCGCAACGGCAGCACGATGGTGAACCGGCTGCCATGTCGCGGCTCGCTCGTGACCTCGATCGACCCGCCGTGGTCGCGCACGATCCCGTAGCTGACCGAGAGTCCGAGGCCGGTGCCCTCACCGACGCCCTTGGTCGTGACGAACGGATCGAAGATCCGGCCGAGGTCCTCGGGGGGAATACCGCGCCCGTCGTCGGCGACCGCGATGCACGCGACCGGATGTGACTCGCCGCGTGGATCGGTGCGCTGCTCGACGGTGGTGCGGACCCGAACGCAGCCCCCATGCCCCATCGCCTGTGCGCCGTTCAGGATCAGGTTCGATAGCACCTGCTCGAGCTCGGGAGCGGACGCCGTGACTCGCGCCGCCTCGCCGAGCTCGAGCGCGACTGCATGGCCGTGCTTCCGGACT
>Ga0307515_10007209_pt1 | contig 22024 bp, 20 predicted proteins | sample 17_EM_MG_FD_194513 | JGI IMG/M metagenome (GOLD analysis project Ga0307515, IMG submission 194513) | Populus trichocarpa ectomycorrhiza microbial communities from riparian zone in the Pacific Northwest, United States - 17_EM | ecosystem: Host-associated > Plants > Roots > Unclassified | place...
GCAATACATACTGGATCTACGGCTTACCCGGAATCGGCAAAACGTCGTTAGCTCATTCGATCTGCGCGAGCCTCCACAGCCAAGGGAAGCTTGCTGGGACCTTTTTCTGCCGGAGGGATGATCCGAACTTGAGCGAGCCCAGAAATATCCTCCCAACTCTCATGTACAAGCTCGCCAGAATGGTCCCCCCTTTTCGAAAGATTGTGGCAAATTGCCTACGTAACGACCCAAACCTGACACCGGAGTCAATGGAGGATTCATTCTTCCTTGACCTGCTCGATAAACTTCCTAAACGCCCAAACGATGTCCATGTCTTTGTCATTGACGCATTCGACGAATGCGGCGACGACCGTAATCGTCCACGCCTCCTGAAGCTTCTCACAGGCGCGACTACACGTGCTTCGTGGCTGAAAACTATCATCACCAGCAGACCTGAAGCCGATATCCGGCGGTTCTTTGGTGGGCTCACCCAGTCGTCGTACATTGGATATGATCTGGCTACAGATGACGAAGCCAGCGGTGATCTGCGAACCTTCGCTCGAAGCGAATTCGAACCAGTTGCCGAAAAATGGTACCTTCCCACACCTTGGCCAGAAGAATCGCTCTTTGCCAGAATTATCTCCCGGGCGAATGGCCTCTTCATCTTCATCAAGACCCTTGTTCTTGCGCTTAAGCACTGTGAGGACCCCACAAAGTTTTTGGAGACCGCCTCCGAAGATTCAGCTGGCGCTGGGTTGGAAGCGTTGTACAAACTTTTCTCAAGGATCCTAATGTCGCGAATATTGCATCGTAAACCCGATTTTCGGCGGATGATTGGAGTCCTTCTGGCAGCGGCTCCATACCGCGCCCTATGCCAGAAGCCAATTGCAGAGCTGGCGGGAGTGGAACCCAACCTCGTCGAAATGTGGGTGGATGAGCTCAGCTCTCTGCTATATCGAGACGAAGGGACCAATAGAGGGATTCGTGTCCGGCATTTGTCAATTTCAGAATTCCTTGTCAGCGACGACTGTCCTCGCGACTACCGAATCAACCGCCAGGACGCAAATGTGCAGCTGGGAATTGCTTGCCTCAAGACGATGGTTCACCAACTCCGTTTCAATATCTGCGGGCTCGAAGATTCCCGACTCGCTAACGCGGACATCAAAGATCTCCCATCCCGAATCACAAAGAACATTCCCGACTGCTTGCAATATAGTTGTCTTTATTGGTCAGATCATCTTTGTTTTGCTCCCGACAATAATGATCAGCGGGTGTGGGATAGCTTGGAGAAATTCTTTGAAGAATTGTGCCCGTTATTCTGGATTGAAGTATTGAGCATTTTGGGAATAGTTCCGATGGGTGCTCCGAGCATTCGAAGCGTGATATCCTGGGCCAAGGTGAGTTCAGCTCCAGCTTGTATTCTGAGTAATTCTGATTGTCAGTAGAATGGAAATTCGACCCTTCTTGAGAGAATCCATGACGTTTGCCGATTCATCATTGCCTTTCGCACCCCTATCTCTACCAGCGCTCCGCACACGTATCTTTCAACCCGACCCTTCTTGCCCTTACGCTCGACGTTATCGAACACCTTCAGCACTCGGTTTACTAAGGGCATCAAGATGGTCAGAGGGGGATTGTCGTCATGGCCAGCACCGCTATTGGAATTGATTGGACATACCGACACTATTAATTGCATCAGCTATTCCCCTAATGGGCGGCAGATCATTTCCGGATCCGACGACAAGACCATTCGGATCTGGGATGCTGAGACTGGTGCTGTAAGTTGTGAGTCCCTCAAGGGGCACACCGACGGGGTGCAGTCCGTTGCCTACTCTCCGGATGGCCAACACATTGTTTCTGGGTCGTATGACTATACGATTCGAATCTGGAATGCTGAGACTGGTGCTACAGTACGCATACCTATGGAGGGGCATAGCGGCAGTGTGTGGTCCGTCGTTTACTCTCCTGATGGGCAACAAATCATCTCTGGGTCTGATGACAAAACTATTAGAATCTGGGATGCCGAGATTGGTGTTGCAGTTGGCGAACCTCTGGAGGGGCATCAGCTGGGTGTGTTTTCCGTCGCCTACTCTCCCGATGGACGGCGCATCATTTCTGGATCTGATGACCAATCGATTCGAATCTGGGATGCTGTAACTGGCGCTGCAGTTTGCGACCCTCTGGAGGGGCATAGCGGGTCTGTGCGGTCTGTCGCCTACTCTCCCGATGGGCAGTACATCATCTCTGGATCTGAAGACAAGACGATTCGAATCTGGGACGCTGATACCGGTGCTGCAGTTGGAAAATATCTGGAGGGGCATAGCGAGGGTGTGCGGTCTGTCGCCTACTCTCCCGATGGACGGCACATCGTCTCTGGATCTGAAGACAAGACGATTCGAATCTGGGATGCCGAGACCGGTGCTCCAGTTGGAAAACCTCTGGAGGGGCATAGCTGGAATGTGAGGTCCGTCGCCTACTCTCCCGATGGGCGGCAGATCATCTCTGGATCTTATGACAACACGATTCGAATCTGGGATGCCAAGACTGGTGCTGCAGCTGGCATACCTCTAGAAGGGCATAGCGTGTTCGTGACGTCCGTCGCCTACTCTCCTGATGGGCGGCAAATCATCTCTGGATCTTATGACAACACGATTCGAATTTGGGATGCCAAGACCGGTGCTGCAGTTGGCATACCTCTGAAGGGACATAGCTGGGCGGTGTTGTCAGTTGCCTTCTCTCCCGATGGGCGGGGTATCACCTCTGGATCGTGGGATAAGACGATTCGAATCTGGGATGCCGAGACTGGCTCTGCCGTTGGCAAATCTCTGGAGGGGCATAACGACCATGTGACGTCTGTCGCCTACTCTCCCGATGGGCGACGAATCATCTCTGGGTCTGATGACAAAACTATTAGAATCTGGGATTCCAAGACCGGTGCTGCAGTTGGCATACCTCTGGAGGGGCACAACGGCTGTGTGTGGTCCGTCGCTTACTCTCCCGACGGGCGACGAATCATCTCTGGGTCTGATGACGAAACAATTAGAATCTGGGATGCCGAGATTGGTGCTGCAGCTGGCAAGCCTCTGGAGGGGCACCAGCGGAGTGTGCTTTCCGTTGCCTACTCTCCCAATGGGCGGCGCATCATTTCTGGATCTGATGACGAAACGATTCGAATCTGGGATGCTGCGACTGGCGCTGCCGTTGGTGAACCTCTGGAGGGGCATAGCGGGTCTGTGCGATCTGTCGCCTACTCTCCCGATGGGCGGTACATCATCTCTGGATCATGGGACAAGACGATTCGAATCTGGGATGCTGAGACTGGTGCTCCAGTGGGCAACCCTCTGGAGGGGCATAGCGAGTCGGTGTTATCCGTCGCCTACTCTCCCGATGGGCGGCACATCATCTCTGGATCTTATGACAACACTATTCGAATCTGGGATGCCGAGGCTAATGCCGGAGTTGGTAGGCGTCCAGAGGGTGAAATTGCAAATGTGCTGTCCGTTGCGTATTCTCCTAATGAACAGCACATCATTTCTGGATCTAATAACAACACTTTCCGTGTGTCGGAGCCATCTTCGCATCAGCCGTCCTCTTCTAATCCAGCCCATGCTCATTTTTGTTCACGGCCTGACTCAAAGGGTTGGGTCAGAGACTCAGACAATGGCTTGCTCTATTGGGTACCCCTAGGTTGTCGTAGTGGTATCAATTCACCCGCTCTCATTACAATTCCTCTGACATCTGAAGTTCGATCAGTTTCTCTTGATTTTGAGGACTTTGTCTTCGGAACCGATTGGCCCCAAATCTTCAACAGTGCACAGCGCTAACCATTCTTTCCTCGTAACCTTTGTACATAATTTATTGTATGAGATACTTGGTGGTTATTGAAGCTCGATCCCGTCTTCCTTTAGCTCCTGATTTTTGATTGGCCACAAAACATATACATGCATCAGACTCGAGAACGACTACCGACGTACACTCGCAGAATGAAGGTAGATGGTACATCCCATTCGTGGTAGCACAGCAGAATAGTATTTATTTGGACCTGCGATTCGCACGGAAGACGGAGAACAACCCAAGAGACAAGCTAGGACTTCAGAGACCCGATAGATGTAATGGGGGGGACAAAGACGAGTCCAAAAAATGAAAGAAAAAGAAAATTTGAACTACAGTAGTATTCAAAAGTAGACGTGAAATCAAAATCGTTAATATTCTTTGGGCATACCTAATCAGGAGGCATTGATAACCAATATGAAAAGTGATCGAGATTGAGAAATTGGAGCTGACGTGCCACAGAACACGAAGGATGGGCGTTTCTTCTAGAAGGGCTAAGGGAAATACGCGATATTCTTCCAGGAGATGAGGGGCAAACACAAAAGCAGCAGCGGGCAGCGAAGTCCAAAGATAGTGTGGGAGAACGAAACGTAGCGAAAAGAAAATCACCAAGTCGGTTCGACCATTTCATCGAGAAAGCACAGAGAGAAAAAAGAGGAGCCTTGTGTGACAGACTTGGTTTAGAGGCGAGACTCTTGAGGTGGTAAGGAGAGAGGGAGCAAGCAGGCGCGAACGGCGAGGAGCGGGTTAGTTGCTCTTGTTTCAGTGTGCCCATGGTATCGTGCCACAAGGAGAGGGAGAGAAGGGTAGACGGCACTGTGGGTCGTAGGATTGGGTTGTTGACTTGAGTGCAAGAAGGATTATGGCGAATGTCGAGGTTCGCGTACGTCCAGCCGCGTGACTTCCACAAGCGGCCGCTGTTGTGCTCGGGTTTGGGTTTGCGGGTGATATGTACGATAAGGAGTAGGATGTGCATGTGTTTGTGGGCCGGTGGTCGAATGTCGAGTCGAAAGAGCTTGGGGAAACCGGTCATACACAAGCTCAATATATTTCATCCTCACAATGCTTGGGTATATCTCGACGCATAAACTTCGTCACCACCAGTCGCTGTAGCAATAATAACTCCCATCGCTCGTACCTCCACTAGCGCGGAAGGAGGAGAACAACCCTGGGGGCTGATCAAATCCCAAGGAGTCCCCCGCGGTCGAACAGGGTTCATCGGATCACCACCAGCACCACTTCCAGTCGTACCGTTGCCGCGGCTAGCGCTGGAGAGGCTATAGGGTGAGTCCCCACGAAGTATATCGGATGCGGCGGGGAACTGTGGACTCGCGTCGTCAAACTCGAATCCTCCAACATCGAGGACACCGCCGGGCGGGGTACCCCCATTGTTTATACCCGTTCCAAGTCCCCGTACAGCACCACTAAAGCGGTCTATGCTGTCGTAACCGCCAAATCCTCCATAGGTAGCCCAACCGGGATCACGATTAAGGGGCAAATTGTCATAACTACCGCCGCCTTCGCCGCCGTATCCACCTCCGTACGGGTAGAAGAGTTCTGGAGTCCGCCGCCGTCGGTGCCTAGGAACTGGTCCTGGAAGACAGAGGACGACCCGGTCCCGACCTCGACCCCAGTAGCTCCATATACAGCGTGGCCCCTTCCCATGCCAACTCCGTAGCCATGCGCGGCGTGCCCACTGTACCCTGCACAGTAGCCTTATCCGTCGCCTCGGCCGAACTCACAGCCACGGGGTGGCGGAACTGGTATATCCCGTCGTGTCCGTGCCCGTATGCCTCTCCTCCGTTGTACATATCTCCAACTCCAGTACCGTTGGAATAAGGTGCCCCATAGGCGTTCGGTGGTGGAAGGGGAGGACCCCCAGCTGGGCACTTGACGATCTGCTCCTCCATTTCGGGCTTAGACCACCACTGTTGAGAATGAGATCGTTCAATGATGTAGTTGACTTGATCGTTGGTCAGGGTCCTTCAAGGGTTGGGGTGGCGATACTCGGGTTGGTGGCGGTTCCCAGAAGGTCTGCCGTTAGAGTTTTGAGGAGATTGCGGGGTTGCGCATACAGCCGGAGGGGCGGGGTTGAGGCGGCTGAGGAACGTCCTAGAAATGGACAAATGGCGGTCAGGTAGACAGACGTATCAGGAATAGTAGTAAGTATACGCACTGTGGCCCCAGATCAGACAGACCCTACTGCCCCAATAGCGCTCTCCGCGTCGACCAAACGGACGAATTGGACGAAGACGATGATTTGCCGGGAGGGACTTAGACCTAGGGAGATGCATGTATTAGGGATAATAGAAAGGTGAACAAGAGATAAGGTGAACGTACGTAGCGAAATGGACAAATGGCGCGAAGGTGGTTGTCAGGGTGGCCTCGGAGATGAGTGGCGAAAGCCCACCCACAAAGACCTAACGAGACGGGAATTGTGATAAAGTCATGGCTGGAGGGGGGGTTGATACACACCGTTTTATTGTGAGGGTCCGAAGGGGCACTTGGGTCTGGAGCCCCGCCGAGCTAGTACTCAAGCACAGTGGGTTTTGGTGGACCCACTGTTGAATCTGAGCGGGATTCAATACATGGGGAGGTAAGAGGCCATGTTTATTTTGGATGAAGGCGTTGCGGACGGTGCTGAGCATTTATGCTGGGCCATGATGTTGGACAACTGTGCGATGCGGGCAACGAGGCTGGGGTGAAACTCGTTGCGGTAGTTGTTCTTTGAGATCTGAGAACCAGCGACTGCACTCGTTGTGGGGTCAATCAACATAGGGGCGACAACGGGAATATTGCCGGCCTTGTGGACTGTGTTTAGAGTGAATACCAGAAGTTTGGGTCAACAACTATTCACCGACGTCGAATGTGTGTCAGTTCCAAAGTGTGGTGCTTTGTGATTAAATTTCTTCTTCGGTCAACTAGCTTGGCCACAAACTAGCTCGTCTGTACGTCTTCAACGCATCTGTTCTTCGATTCCCGCTTGCTTCCTGTGCCCCATTCGTCAAATGTGTCCGTGTTGAGCGCGCACATCACTGGTCTGGAACCTATCCTTGCCAAAATCGTCTGACCACACCCAACTCTGGGGACGCCTGGCATGCACTTAAGAACATAAAAGGCCGGTCTGGTAAAAATGATGGGGCAGACCTGGTCTCAAGATTTGATGATCAAGTAACTTAATCGATACTCGACTCGCCGATACATCTGAAACATTCTATTCCATTCCGCGTTCCTTCCCAAAATACCTATCAACATTGCAATGCATACTGGATACAAACTCAAGGGTCAACTGCATTGTGGTCAACCAGGCGGCGCGAAAGGTCGACAGGGGATTGAATGGCACTCACTCACAGGGACGACAAACGTTGGTCATGAATCACCGTTGGTTCTGGCCTACTGGCTCGGGATATGTGCTTCTTAACCGTCGCCTCTACGCCACCCTCAACCGCCCAGTCCATCTGTCGATGCTGAACGATGACGATACCAACACGATCCTCGCATCATTCTCACCACCTGATCTCTCTTCCGGTCTTGGACCGAGAAGGGGAGACCAGCAGAACATTCAATTTCTTGGTGGTCTTTGTGTGCCGAATCATGGGTTAAGAATGAGACGGCTCCGTAATCCCACTAGTACGATCGTTTGTCCATCCGATACCCTTCTGACCAAGTGCCTCCAGCACAGTACCCAAAATTCTCTGAACGCAATGTGTAGGCTATCCTGGTCCTTACCGCTCTTGGTTGTGCTGCTAGCAACGCTCGGCCTGGAACGAAAATGCTGCGCTACCCAGCTTTCCGGTGACATGGTCAGTAAGGTTTGAGTTCCGCAAGACTACGTGCGGCTCACCTTTAAGTCACAGTTTCCCATGATTCATGCCTCACTCAATCATATACCCTCACTCCAACTGGAACAAGACCACTCCCCGGTTTAACCGTAGGTGCTCTCTCCACACAGGCAAGCACAAGCGCCACCGCACTGATACTCTGGGTGTTGCCAACCCAATCCCAACTGGACCTGGTGTTCCCATGCACCATACACTATGTGGAACCCATTTGAAGGTGGGTGTATCTTCTAGTGTAATTGTCCGCTAGTGAGACTTCGGTCTCCGTTGCCGTAACTGTTCCAGTAATTGCTCCAGAACCGAAGGAAGCGGGGACTCCTCCTACTTTGTAGCTACGTCCCTGCTGCTCTAAACGTACTAATACGGCGTTCTTTGGTACTTCCAAATATTTTGTACTTTTGAAAGCAGGGTACTCGTAATATCCAGCGAAAGACCGCCTGCGTGTAGTGTCTTTTGGTGACAGATAATACTACTCTTACTCCTATTCTATTTACCCGCCGGTACGGCTTGAATTCCAAGAGTCGTGTTGTTGTGGACCTTGAACCTGACAGCGACCGAGGACGAATTATTGAAAACGTCGGAGTCAGTCGCGAACGAACCCTTCAATCTCAAGCACAATGCGGCGTATATTAGGCTTGCGTTACAGATGGAAAGTGGTGGGGAAATGGCTGCAGACGCACGGTCTCAGATGGTGAACGCAGTACCAGCAACCGACGGCGAGTCATACGCGTATTAGGCGCGTATGAGAGTCCCCCTAACAAAACAGCTTGTATATATAGACGTATGGTTACCATTACTGCCGCACAAAATTGCAACACTTGACGTGAGCGCTACAGACAGCGCAGGACCGTTACTGGCTCTTTGGACAAGCAAAGAACGACTATATCTATGAGTACACGTAGTCGTTCAGCGGGTATTATCGGAATTGACCTGAATACCATCAGCAATCCCGATTCTCAAACTGCAAACATTGACCTGAACTCACGCGAAGGTCCATCAGAAGAAGTTAGGGATATATGGAGAGACGAGCGTATGCGGGTTGGTGCACATCTCGAAGGTCTGTACGCCTACAACCCCATGTTTTGACATGGTAATCGCTCCAACAATACAGAGCCACGGAATGTGGAACTTATGGCCAAAGTGGGAAGTGGGAAATTTACCAAGTGCCGAGGCAAGAGCCGAAGCTGTTGCAAGAGTGGACGCGATGTTCCTGGAACGTATGCGCCAGATCCATATCGGCCCGTCCCTAGTATATCCTGCAGTAGGCGCGGTTCTGATATTACAATAGTGTACACCATGACCCGTGATTCCTATTCGCCCTTCGCGACTGTCCACTTCCCACCTCAACAGTATAGGGCGGAAATTGGTCTAAGCAACCAAGGTTCGAGAATCCGCCTTACATATGCTCTCGTGGAAAAGAGCAAAGGAACACTTGCGAGCAGCTTGAACTCAAACCTCAGAGTGGTTCCATCGAGGATTAGAAAGCATATCTTCTGTGGGAGAAGAAGGGCAAGAATGTACAGTCTAGGCTCATGCCTATGCTGTACGAGCGTGCCATCTAATGCGCTGCGAGTGAACGATGGACCGCGATTGGCAGGTGTTGAAGCTGCCTTCGTGGATTTTGGGGGGACTACCTAGGTTTTCAGGTGGGCGACGTACGTTGACTATGGAACTTCGAACTGATGGGCTTGATGGATTGGAGAAAAGGAGACGCCGCCCACCTTGATTAATCTGGTGCGAAGAGCGAGGAAGAGCGTGCCTGGTAGCGGTATCATGTGGTCTGCATACCCTGGTCTGTTGGAAATGCCCGAGGGAGAGGAGATTAAGGATCTTGAAACCGTGCCTATTGAGTGAGCTGAATGAAACCCGTAATTTCTGCTGAGTCTGTTCTCAGAGATATATGAACGCGCGATGGCTTTGAACGTCCTTCAATCGAGTCTGGAAGACTTTGGGCTGGTGGTTATGGCTTGCGCCGCCTGGCATCGTTGGTAGTGTTTCGGTGAGGAATGACATTTGGTTGGTGTCGTTTGCCGTCACACAATCTAACGTCTAATATGGGGTGGAGACGAGGATGGGGCTGCCGATGTGCTTCACGTTCTTCAAGAAGGGATCACTGCAACTCGCAAGCACCGTTAGGAGGCGATTCCCGTATGTGACTTGAAGGCTCCTTGGCCGACTTCGTGCGCACCCTAGCTAATAGTAATGGGAGAGGTGGCATTGAAACGAGGTGCTTAGTACCTCACATTCTCGCCAGCCCCCATGCCCAATCAAGCACTCGAAGTGTGGCAGGTTGAAACCAAGTTCTATAGCAAGTCCTACCTGGCGTGGCTGACCTACGTAGATCTTCCTATGTCAGCTCTATCATCTCCCAATACCTTATTCGAGTCCTGACTTTCCAGTCGTGCAGCAAAAACAAACAAACCTTCAATGCGCGCAGGGTCCCCAAGGGCCCGAGCCAGCGCACAGGGGTTAACTGGCCCGAGGCGATTTGGGACCGTTCGAGCTCGCTGGATTACCTCTTCGGTAGAAATGACGATGTGCACGAGTGCCTCGCCGTCATTCCCGTGCAGAGGCGAGTTGAAGAAAAAATGCGAAGGAAGGCATGGGCTACAGTAGGTTATCCATATGCTTACCAGCAAGCCGATGAGACCGCTGTTCAGGCCCATACTCAGGAGGCGATGGAAGTGGACATTCTCGCTTCTGCTGCGGGAAACGGATGCGTCAAGCGCAAGAGAGAGGAAGAGGAGGTTGGAGTGAAGTATTCACCGTCTAAGAGGGCCAAGACCGTTGAGGAACCTGTATATCCGCCGCTTGTCCCAACTACTGTCCTTTCGCCTGGGGGCATTGAGGCACAAGCTCAACCCGCTGAGCGCTCAGGCGGTGAGAGGTCCCGATTACTAGCAGTTCTCACGCTCATCGCGTACCAGGGATCGAGAAAATGTGACCGCCATTCCTATGACGCGCACTCCGTAATCGGCGTTGAATAGTGAGAGTAGGTCCTCTGCATTAGAGACGATATAGCCTGTAGGATGCTGGTCCATCGGGAGGGTACTGACCTGTCGGAGTGATGAGCCACCAGAGTGTGAGGGTGCGCCACTGCACATACCAGTTCTCTCGTTCTCAGCCTTTGCGCATAACTCAGTCGTTCTACGTTTCGAGAGACCGAGTCACTAAGCAGCCGAAGCATTTGGCGGACAGGAAATGAAACCCGCATTCCATGCTCGCCATACGAATGGCGCCCAATCAAGCCCCAGAGTTTGTTAAATGCAAGAATCGACTTCAGACAATGTTATTGAGTAAGGACGCTATGAGAAGGAGTTGACGTACGATCGATGAGGCTCGGACGCCCATGTTTGCGAGATGACGAAATCTTCCAGGGGAATGATCTTACACTTGACACGTATCGGACTCATTGTTCGAGTGAAACAGTGAGTCATATCCTGCGCCAAGGGGTCAGTCCTCACTTTCGACCGGGACCGAGTTGATTAGCACTTGCCAAAGTGGGCTCGAGTCACTTCGATCTCTGACGACCAAACGAGCTGTACCCACGCCTCGTCGCCCTCCAATCCAGGACGAAGCGCGAGTTGTCCCAGGTTCAGGGTGGAGAGTTGCGTGCTAGCTCGATTGACAACGTCAACGTTTTTGTCGCTGGAGGTGGAGACCATGTATGGTGCACTGGTTTGGGGCGTGGTTCCGGAGCTCTCTGAGGCCTTGTCGGAGCTGAATCCGACACGACTTGTCGCCATGCGGAAGTGCCCGAATGAGTCTCGGAAGTCGTAGAAAAGCTAGCCGTTGGATAAAGGGGGTTAAAGATATCCTGTTCCAGTTCGAATTCCACGACGATGAGCCGCCTCGCTTCTTCGTCACTCGTGAAAGGGTGAGTCTTGAGCCGATGCGCCGCCACCCAACACTTCCACTCTCTGCGTTGTTGTTTGTCTTCACTTTGTGTGATTGCCGAGCCCGATTCGCCCCACCCACTGACAAGAAAGACCTGTAGATTCTCGTCTTCGTCATCCGGGTCGGAACCTGGTTCAACGAGCACCCGCAAGTAGACCAACAAATGGTCGGCTTGGCTTGGTGGCAACGTAGCCGTGAAGCAGTCGAGGTTGAAGAGATACTTTGGCGTGAGGCCAAGGATCACATTGCAATTCTGGAAGAAATTGAGACGGGATTGATTCGTTTAGAAGGAGACCTACCTCTGATACTTGTCGCACGGGCAACTCGCAGGTTGTGCGATCGTCGTGAAGCGCCACGAGCACGCAAATCCCTGAACGGCACCAGGGACGCGAATAGGCTCGTCTTGGCAACGGGTGAGCGTGCCTTCGCGCCCAATCACGACGTGGTGACCATTTTCATCTTCTCGGTGCTCGAAGCGCATTGTGACTATTGGGCTACCAGACTCTTGGCTCGAAGGAGTGTTCCCACTGAAGGATGATGTAGCCGATGATATCCCTTTGTCGCTTTTCTCTGGAGAAATGATTTGGGGCTGTGCTCGAAAATTTTGCGATCCTTGTGGCTGTTCTTTGTGCTTTGATTTCGATCTATTAGACCGCTCACTGTGGTCCCGTCCGAAGCTAGACCCAGATATCGGTGCTCCGGAGTGCTTGAAGGCATCGTGAACTTGTCCAGGGTGCGTCAAGCCGGAGAGAGCGAATCCTAAGTGCGATTTGGGCCCACCTATCCTTTCCCAGCTCTCCTCCGCAAATATGCCATCACTACTCGGACTCGCATATGAAGGCTTACCCTCGGCCACAAGGGCTGATTGAAGGGGAGGTTGGAGGATCAGAATCCATGCTGTCATGTATGCTGCACCTGAGGACCGAAGTCGCTTTCGGATTGGAGGCGAATGGTACGCTTCTAGGATGCACATTTTCTGCTGGAAAGTTACGAAATGTGAAGCCTTCGCCCGTCAAAGGTGTTTCGGCAAGACCGGGAGAAATCAAAGAGGGCGAGGCAGGAGACCCAGGAGGGGGAAGCAAAGCGCCAGGATCATCAGCAAAGTTGGATGGAGCACCTCTTCCGTGACTCGCAGAGGAAGATTGGAGCATCCGCATGAACCATGCTGTCAGACGCGGTTAGGACTGAGACGGGGTTGAGTGATCGATACGCACGCGAAACAGGGTCAGAGAGGCTGAAGAGGTCTTCTGGGATCTCCGGTGCTGGCTGGACGTGGGCGAGAAGAGAGCGAGCTGGGTAACCGTAAGCGTTTGGGGGACTCTCTGCGGAGGGTTGTTGGTCACCGTCGGCGTGTTGTTGGGACATGGTGGGCACGCGAATAGGTGGGCACGAGTAACGATTTGTATGCTGAGGGCGTCGTAACGGGTGAAGCGGTCGGGTCCAGGTCGTCCGCTTGCTTTGAAGAGCCAAACACGGACACACGGACCAAACATGGAGCGTTCCTCGACCCTAGGCGATCTTTTTTTCCTGTCGCCGTCTGTCTGAGTCCGCCGATCGACAGCACATCCAGCCAAGTTGCCAGCTTGCCTTGTTGAGGCCTCAAGCTCAACCTGAACCCATGCACCGCGTCATAGCGAGGGCCCACAAGGCTCTAATGGTCTTTGGAGGGTGCTATGTCCTCACTATTGCTCTTCTCGCGATCCCACTTGTCCGACGTCCGTAAGTCGACTGGAAACTCAGCAGTCCCGCTCCTGCTCTACCTTGCTGCAGCGCCTTATATGCCCACTACGTCCGCTGGCCCCTGGCTGCACGTTTCGAATACCGGGTGGAGGTGGTAAGGGATCCTACCTCGTCCAGGTTTGCGGCCTCCCCGGATCGACTGGGCCGACTCTCCCCTTGCCCAGGCAGCTATTAGAAAGGAGCCCGTGTCGTCGACGACCTTGCCGAGGAGAGAGGGAAGAGATGATCCAGTTTCTGCTACCGCAATAGAGGCGAATAACAGGGGAGAGGGGGATTCCGTAGCGACCAACGCGCTAGCACAACTGCGTGGATCGAATGGGTTGGGAAACAACAGGGAATAGGGATCGAGGGGGTAGAGAAGGGGGGATCGAAATGGGGGTCCATAGTTAGGTTATTGTGATCGAGTACTTTGGAATTCATGAAAGCAGGGTAGTGGGTGCGCGGTACGAGTGTGGCTCTAGAGCGAATTAAGCACAGGTTTTGTTGCAATGTAGAGAAGTGAGGTTGAAGGTCATGGATCAGGACGAGGTGTCTAGATCGCTGCCCATGGAATCGCTAGCTATTGTTGAGAGGAAGACGGTGGGGTTGGGTAGTAGTTAATCCTTTCGGTGCTGGTAAAATCACATTCGGCCGCAGAAAGGTCAAGAAGGTCGAGGTGGGTCCGGTGTTGAGGTCGAGAGATGAGTGTGGTTCTCAGGGCAGCACTGCTGCGGTGATTCTGGTGGGTTTCTTCCACACGCGGTGTTGACTAGATGTAGAGGCGTGGGAGCCGCAGCACAGCGGATTCGCAATGAGAAGATGGCCGACAGGAAAAAGCTGGCCTTTTAATACATGAGAAATCGGAGCATTTAACACTTGCTCACGATGCATACCTCACATCGAAATCATCTCGTCAAAGTGGGTCGAAGAGTACTCAGACCCGGACTTGACTGATAGTCTCTTTTCTTTGACCGCATGGGCGATGCTGGAGGAATGACAAGGGGACGCAGAGTCCTCGGAAGTGATGGAAGGTGGCGAGTGTGTGAGGGATGTCCTCCGCGGCGTTGTTGAGAGTGCCGGTATAATAGAGGAGTGTGGGGCGTCTGGGAGTAGCTTCAAGCCCGGTGCGAAAGGTGGAAAGAACAGGGCAAGGGTGTGGAGGCAATTTGAAATTTGGAGCGAATCAATTTGACTCAATTTGAGGTCGGAAATTTGAGGGGAGGGCAGAGGCCGTAAGCGCTAGGTTGCGTAAAGGCAACAGACGAATGGGAATGGGAGAGGCGTATGATTGGTGGCGGTGTCGTGGGTGATACTCGATCGGACCAACCGGCGGCATGCATGTCAGTATCTGATAACAGCGAGGCGGCCGCACCTAAATTAAAAAGAAGCACACCTTCATTCACCTTTCGACGCAACTCACCCTTGCACCTTCTCCCCTCTCCCTATCCTCGACTCGAACGCAAACCAACATGGCCACTCCAGTACCCAAGTTAACCCACTCGTGAGCACCCAGACAGTCAGCGTGGCATTGTTGTCTAACCACCGAAAAGCCTGCATTTAGATCGTGCGGCGCTTCACTCTAATCTAGGTCACACCGCTGATCTTGCGCGTCATACAGAAATCACTTTGAAAGCTGATACAGATTCGAAGTATCACCTGGAGTTGTTTGTGGGAAATCGGGAGATAGGATTACAGAAGGATGCTACCCAGACCTGGACATCAATCCAACTCGTGTACGCCCCTTTTCCTCGCTATGTATACCCACTGAAGGCCCTGTGTTCGTAGAGATATTTCCCCGACATCCAAAATGCGCGTGGAGATCCAAAGGGCCAAATGGTTTCTGTTTAAGGAAAAGACGAACGAAGATATCGACCTACAAGGGCTCTCCGATGAGTATTGGGATACCACAAAGCATGAGTTTATTGTACAGAGTCAGTCGTGATGACCGATTAATCCGTTCATGTCTAACAAAAGGGCAGAGGACGTTGCCATTGGAAAGAATCATGTGTCTATAGAATTACGATTCTCTGCGGGTGCTACCGTTCGTCACTTTACCACAAAGCACCTCAGCGAGCTAAAAAAAAAAGGTCCGCATAGGCGACATCTCTACGCGAGTCGCTCCAAGAACTTGAAAGGTCGATGAAACGATACAAACCGCTGATGGGTAAAGCGGTGGAGAGGGCTTTGGGAAGAGCGATTCAAGTTGGTGTTGTATTCGCTGAGGTCAGCTCTACCCGTATGGAAACCAGCAGGACATTGACACCTTTTAGTTCGATCCGATCGCAAAGGCTGTCTTCCGTATTGCCAAATGCGCATTTGAGGTTCGTGCTCTCTACTGGTATCTGAAAATAAACCAGAGGTAACGCTTGATCGTTCAGCTCCTGAAGGAACAAAATAAATACGATCAGATGCCATCGAGCCTGTTGGATCAGTTGCAGCGTGTCTCGCCTTTGGCGGAGAAGGTCGCAGACGAAATCGTCAGCGAAGAGACAGAAATCTTGGATAAAATAATCCCGAAAATGTTCGAAGTAATGCAAACGATCGCCAAATTTTTATGCGAGTACGTCAAGCGTGGTCGATTCAGTAGGCTGTCTCCTTCCCGGAACCCGCTAATACTGATGATCGCAGAGCGAACAGGAGATGCGCTGTTTGATTCGAAGGACAAAGAAATGATGGAAAAATTGGGTGGAGGGTTAGCAAACGTCATTGAAGACTTCCTGCGTGCAGTCGATGTCGAGACTCTGCGCCTAGCCAAAAGTATTCGTAAGCACACATCGTCTCAATATCGCGTGAACCCATTCTCAGTAACTTCGTGTAGAGCAAGAGCTTCTACTCAGCCGGCTTGAACCTATCAAGATCAAGACCAACTATGAACGGGACCTCTGCTGTATGAAAGATACCCGCAAATCTTGCCTCAAAGGAATCGTAGATTGGGTAGCCAATAAATCAGAGGAGAAAGTTCTTCCCCAGAGCAATATATACTGGATCTTCGGTTTACCTGGAATCGGCAAAACGTCGTTAGCCCATTCGATCTGCGCGAGACTTCACGATCAGGGGCGGTTTGCTGGGGTATTTTTCTGCTGGAGGGATGATCCTACCTTGAGCGAGCCCAGATACATACTCCCGACTCTCATCTGCAAGCTCGCGGAAGTCTTCCCCCCTTTTCGAAGCAAAGTGGCAAGCTGTTTTCGTAGCGACCCAAACCTGACACCAAAGACAATGAAGGACTCACACTTCCTTGGCTTGTTCGATAACCTTCCTAAACGCCCAAACGATTCCCTCGTCTTTGTCATTGACGCATTCGACGAATGCGGCGACTATCGTAGTCGCCCACGCCTCCTGAACCTCCTGACCAGCGTGGTTGCACGTGCTCCGTGGCTGAAAATTATCATCACCAGCAGACCCGAAGTCGATATCCAGCACTTCTTCGATAGACCCACTCATACATATCCGCAATATGATTTGGGTAAAGATCAAGAAGCCGGACATGATCTGCGAACCTTCGCACAAAGCGAGTTTAATCTGGTTGCCGGACAATGGCACCTCCCCACGCCCTGGCCAGAAAAATCGCTCTTGGACAGAATTACCTCCCGGGCGAATGGCCTCTTCATTTTCATCACGACCCTTCTCCTTGCCCTTGAGCATTGTGAGGAGCCCACGAAGTTTTTGGAGGCCGCCTCCGAAGATTCAGCTGGTGCTGGATTGAAAACGTTATACAAATTTTTCTCAAGTATCCTAGAGTCGCGGATAGAGAATCGTAAAGCCGATTTTCGGCGGATGATTGGAGTCCTTCTGACAGCGGCTCCATACCGCGCCCTATGCGAGGAGACAATTGCAGAGCTGGCGGGAGTGGAATCCAATGTTGTCGAAAAATGGGTGGATGACCTCAGCTCTTTGCTATATCGAGATGAAGCGACCAATGGAGGGGTTCGTGTCCGGCATTCATCAATTTCAGACTTCCTTGTCAGCAGTGACTGCCCCAGCGACTATCAAATAAACCGCCAGGACGCAAATGTGCAGCTGGGGATTGCTTGCCTCAAGGCGATGGTTCGCCAACTCCATTTCAATACCTGCGGGCTCGAAGACTCCCGACTCGCTAACGCGGACATCAAAGATCCCCCATCCCGAATCACAAAGAACATTCCCGACTGCTTGCGATATAGTTGTCTTTATTGGTCAAATCATCTTTGTTTTGTTCCCGACAATAATGATCGGCGCGTATGGGATAGCTTGGAGGAATTCTTTGTCGTTGAAGAATTGTGCCCGTTGTCTTGGATTGAAGTATTGAGCATTTTGGGAATGGGTCCAATGGGTGCTCCGAGCATTCGAAGGGTGATATCCTGGGCCAAGGTGAGTTCAGCTCCAGCTTGCATTTTGGGTAATTCTGATTGGCAGTAGAATGGAAATTCGACCTTTCTTAAGAGAATTCACGACATTCTCCAGTTCATCACCGTCTTTCAAACCCCAATCTCTATCGGCGCTCCATACACAGATCTTTCAAACCAGGACCTCCGCTGTATGGCTGGCACCCGTGAATCTCTCCTTAAGCAAATCGTAGATTGGGTGGACAATAAGTTGGAACAGGAATCTCTTCTTCAGCGTAACATATGCTGGGTCTACGGCCCACCCGGAATCGGCAAAACATCGTTAGCTCATTCGGTCTGTGCACGCCTCCACGACCAAGGGAACCTTGCTGGTATCTTTTTCTGCCGGAGAGATGATCCGAACATGACCGAGCCCAGAAATATCCTCCCCACCCTCGTCTACAAACTCGCCAGAATTTTCCCCTCATTTCGACGCATTGTGGCAGATTGCCTTCGTAACGACCCAAACCTGACACGAGAGTCAATGAAGGATTCACTCTTCCTTGACCTGCTCTATAACCTTCCTAAACGCCCAAACGATTCCCTCGTCTTTGTCATTGACGCATTCGACGAATGCGGAGACGATCGTAGTCGCCCACGCCTCCTGGGGCTCCTCACACGCGCGGCTGCACGTGTTTCGTGGCTGAAAATTATCATCACCAGCAAACTTGAAGCCGACATCCCATCCTCCTTTGATAGACCCACTCGGCCGCGGTACTTGTCATTCGATTTGGCGAAAGATGGTGAAGCCAGTAGTGACCTTCGAACCTTCGCTCGAAGCGAATTCGACCTGGTCGCCAAAAGATGGCATCTCCCCACACCTTGGCCAGAAGAATCGCTCTTTGAAAGAATTATCTCCCAGGCGAATGGCCTCTTCATCTTCATCACGACCCTTGTTCTTTCCCTTGAGCATTGTGCGAACCCCACAGAGTTTTTGAGGGTGATGTCCGAAGAAACCGGTGTTGGGTCGGAACCTCTATACAGGCTCTACTCAAATATCCTTAATTCACGAATAGTACATAGCAAGGCCGAGTTTCAGCGGGTCATTGGGGTCGTTCTGTCAGCGCCTCGAAACCGCGTTCTGCGTGAGGAGACAATTGCAGAGCTGGCAGGAGTGGAAACCAACCTCGTCAAAAAGTGGATGGATGATCTCAGTTCCTTGCTATATCGAGACGAGGGGACCAATGGAGGGATTCGTGTCCGGCATTTATCGATTTACGACTTCTTTGTCAGCGACCGATGTCCTCGCGACTACCGAATCAACTGCCAGGACACAAATGTGCAGCTGGGAATTACTTGCCTCAAGACGATGGTTCGCCAACTCCGTTTCAATATCTGCGGGTTCGAAGATTCCCGACTCACTAACGCGGACATCAAAGATCTCCCATCCCGAATCACAAAGAACATTCCCGACTGCTTGCGATATAGTTGTCTTTATTGGTCAAATCATCTCTGTTTTGCTCCCGACAATAATGATCGGCGCGTGTGGGATAGCTTGGAGGAATTCTTTGAAGGATTGTACCCATTGTTTTGGATTGAAGTATTGAGCATTTTGGGAATTGTTTCGATGGGTGCTCCGATCATTCGAAGGGTGATATCCTGGGCCGAGGTGAGTTCAGCTCCAGCTTGTATCCTGAATAATTCTGATTAGCATTAGAATGGAAACCCGACCCTGCTTGAGAGAATTCAGGACATTTGCCGTTTCATCATCGCCTTTCGCACCCCCATCTCTATCAGTGCTCCGCACACGTATCTTTCAACCCAACCCTTCTTGCCCTTACACTCGACTTTATCAAATACCTTCAGCACGAGGTTCACTAAGACCACCAAAATGGTGAGAGGGGGATTGTCGTCATGGCCAGCACCGCCATTATCATGGATTGGACATACTGGCGCCATTAATTGCATGAGCTATTCCCCCAATGGGCGGCAGATCATTTCCGGATCCGACGACATGACCATCCGGATCTGGGATGCTGAGACTGGTGCTATAAGTGGCGAGTCGCTCAAAGGGCATACCGACAGGGTGTGGTCCGTTGCCTACTCTCCGGATGGCAGGCACATTGCCTCAGGATCGAGGGACGAGACAATTCGGGTTTGGAATGCTGAGACTGGTGCCGTAGTAGGCACACCTCTAAAGGGGCACAGCCAGGGGGTGACGTCCGTCGCCTACTCTCCCGATGGGTGGCACATCATCTCTGGATCGTGGGACAACACGATCCGAATCTGGGATACCGATACTGGTGCTGCAGTTGGCAAACCTCTGAAAGGGCATAGTAGGAGTGTGTTTTCTGTCGCCTACTCTCCCGATGGGCGGCACATCGTATCTGGGTCTTCTGACAACACGGTTCGAATCTGGGATGCCGAAACTGGTGCAGCAGTTGGCGAACCTCTGGAGGGGCATAGCTCGGGTGTGAGGTCCGTCGCCTACTCTCCCGATGGGCAGCGCATCATATCTGGATCTAATGGCCAAACAATTCGAATCTGGGATGCCAAAACTGGTGCTGCAGTTGGCGAACCTCTGGAGGGGCACGCCGATGTGTCGTCTGTCGCCTACTCTCCCGATGGACGGCATATCATCTCTGGATCATGGGACAAGACGGTTCGAATCTGGGATGCCGATACTGGTGCTACAGTTGGCAACCCTCTCAAGGGGCATAGCGGGGGTGTGTTGTCCGTTGCCTACTCTCCAGATGGGCGGCACATCGTCTCTGGATCGTGGGACAACACGATTAGAATCTGGGATGCCAAGACTGGTGCTGCAATTGGAAAACCTCCGGAGGGGCATATCTCGGAGGTAACGTCCGTCGCCTACTCTCCCAATGGGCGACGCATCGTCTCCGGATCTTATGACAACACGATTCGAATATGGGATGCCGAGACTGGTGCTGCAGTCGGTAAACCTCTGGAGGGTCATAGCGGGAATGTCTTTTCCGTCGCCCACTCTCCCGATGGGCGGCACATCGTCTCTGGCTCTTGTGACCACACGGTTCGAATCTGGGATGCCGAAACTGGTGCAGCAGTTGGCAAACCTCTGCGGGGGCATAGTAAGACTATGCTTTCCGTCGCCTACTCTCCCAATGGGCAGCACATCATCTCTGGATCTGACGACGGAAAGATTCGAATCTGGGACGCCGATACTGGTGCTGCAGTTGGCAAACTTTTGCAGGGGCATAGCTCGGCTGTGACGTCCGTCACATACTCTCCCAATGGGCAGTACATCATCTCTGGATCTGACGACGGAAAGATCCGAATCTGGGATTCTGTGAATGGTGCTGCAGTTGGCAAACCCATGCAGGGGCATAGCTCGGGTGTGACATCCGTCGCCTGCTCTCCCGATGGGTGCCACATTATCTCTGGATCGTGGGATGACACGATTCGAATCTGGGATGCGGAAACTGGTGCTGCGGTTGGGACACCTCTGGAGGGGCATAGTAAGAATGTGTTTTCCGTCGCCTACTCACCCGATGGGCGATACATCGTCTCTGGGTCTTATGACAGCGCGGTTCGAATCTGGGATGCGGAAACTGGTGCAGCAGTTGGAAAACCTCTGCAGGGGCATAGTAAGAGTGTGCTTTCCGTCGCCTACTCTCCCGATGGGCGGCACATCATCTCTGGGTCTTCAGACAACACGATTCGAATTTGGGATGCCGAGGCTCATGCCAGAGTTGGTAGGCCTCTAAAGGGAGGAATTGCGAGTGTGCCGTCCGTTGCTTCCCCTCCCAATGAGCAGCACGTTGTTCCAGGACCTAATAGCAATACCACCCATGTGTCGGAGCCACTTTCACACCAACCGTCCTCATCACGTAATCCAGCCCATGCTCATTTTTATTCACAGCCTGACTCGCAGGGCTGGGTCAGAGACTCAGACGGCGGCTTGCTCTATTGGGTACCCCTAGATTGTCGTGGTGACCTCCATTCGCCCGTTCTCATTACAATGCCCCTTTCATCTGGCAATCGATCCGTTTCTCTTGATTTTGAAGACTTTGCATTTGGAACCAATTGGCCGCGAATTTTTAACAGTGCACAACGCTAACCATTCTTTCCTCGCAACCGTTTGTATATAATTTGGTGTATGAGATGCTCTATGGTTATTGAAGCTCGATCCCGTCTGCCTTAGACTCCCCATTTTGTCACAAATGCCGCAGAAACTGATGTGACCGACGTCACGAAGGTAGATGATACGTCCATTCGTACAGCATAGCAGAATAGTATTTATTTGCATAGACAACCAACCAGCGAGATGTACGTGGCAGGCACGGAAGACAGAGAATAATCCAAGAGGGGATGGTAGGACTTCAGAGACCCGATAGATGCAATGGGGGAGACAGAGACCAGTCAAAAAAATGAAATGAAAAAGAAGAATGAACTAGTATTCGACAGCCGACGTGAAAA
>Ga0307515_10007210_pt1 | contig 22024 bp, 21 predicted proteins | sample 17_EM_MG_FD_194513 | JGI IMG/M metagenome (GOLD analysis project Ga0307515, IMG submission 194513) | Populus trichocarpa ectomycorrhiza microbial communities from riparian zone in the Pacific Northwest, United States - 17_EM | ecosystem: Host-associated > Plants > Roots > Unclassified | place...
GCTGGGTGGTTCGCTCTTCGGGGAGTGTGATTGTGGTGTTTTCTCATACTTGGACTTTGCTCGATCTTGGACTTTCTTTTACCCCTCATCTTCTTTTGTATATCTGACGCGTAGTTACCCTCACATCGTCTAGCTTACCTTGGCAGAGCCGGCTTTGCTTGTTCCCCACTGTCTTGTGTTGTAGCCGCATTCCATTCCGTCTGCAGTGTGTATACGTAGTTGAGTCCACTCCGGATGTCGATGGGTGCGGTCAACCTGGACTGATTATGGATCGATTTTGTTCGTGATTGTGGGTCCGCACACGCTAGGATTTAGCTCGATTATCGCCTCGTTTCTGTTGGAAAAACGAACCGAGGCTCGCTTAGGGAGGGCCCTGTTCGCTTTTTGAATTTTGGGTGATTTCTCCGCAATCGGGGCGGGGTTCCGCCCGCGCCTAATGTTAGACGGGCGTCGATATGGGCGCTTTACGCGTGACTTTCGGTGAGTCAAGCCGCCCATGGATGGCGTCTACCAACACCTATTTCTAGTGTACTTCACCCTCCAAAACGAACCCAACCGTCCCCCCTGCCTGGTTCCGCAACCACATAGGAAACGGGCGTAATAGTCAGTAAAAATGGGGGATTGGCCCGGGTGAGCGTTTCTCCAAAGTATCTCCCCAACGAACCAACGCTGACCTCTATCTGCAGCACTTGGGTTCAGCGTCGGCAGGTCAGCACGTTTGGATTGACCCGAGAGTGTTCACTGAAAACGTTCTTTCTACAGCCCGAAATCGTCGAGCAAGACATGGTTACCATAAGTCGTCAGCTCGATACCACTCAATTCTTTATCGCTCCTATCCAATCGCTACCGAACGAGCTCCTATCCGATATCTTTCGTTCTGTTTGTACGACCATCAAACAACCCCCATCACACACTCCCATCGATCCCGGAACGCTGCTCCTCATACCACCTCCCATGTCCACGTTCGCCGAGACTCCAAAATTCTCAACCCTCGTGGCCACCCTACTTTCTTTGGTGTGCAAGCGCTGGCGTCTCATCATGCTGTCCGATCCCATCCTCTGGTCTGACGTCGATATTTCTCAACCTCGACCGCCCGAGCCAAGCCTCTCTACCGCTTTCAATAACGCTTCGAAATGGGCGCTCACTTGCGCGGCCCGTTCCAACCTGCTCCCCATGAGCATTTCCGTCTTGAACTACTCGAGAGACGATAAGGCGATGGAAGTTCTCGCCCATTTCATCAACGACAACGGTCAGCGTATCCGCGAGCTCAAAGCATACCTCCGGATGGATTACGTACACGACTTCGAGAAGTTGCAATCTCCGATGCCAAACCTCGAGGTCCTGGAGATCGGTTGTTCCCCGTACTTGGGAATAATGCTCGGTACAACACTTCCCAAAATCTTTTCTCACGATTACCCACGTCTCAAACACGTCTCCATCCAACACTTCGCAATCATCTCACCACGGGCGTTTACGAACCTCGTCACGCTCGTCTTGAGTTACTCACGCACCCCGGTCATGATGGACGACTTCCTGGCGCTGGTTGCGGGCAGTCCACGCCTGGAGGTGCTGTGGGTTAAGAGGTATCTGGTCACGCAATCGGAAGATCCCCACCCTCCGGCCCCGATCTCGCTTCTACGACTGTCTTCCATCACGCTGGAAAACTGCGACTCTCACCTGATTTTGAGCGTCCTACGGATACCGGATACCGCAACGCTCCGGATAATGTATGCGATGCACTACCTCGGAAGACGACCTCGGAAATCACTCACGGACGCCCTCCCACTGAACCCGACCATCATAAGTTCCCTGAACAGTGTCCGGACACTATCATACGGCGTTGACGAGACTACCGCCGTTCTCTTCCTGAAGGATTCACAGGGTAATAAGTTGGTGCACGTTGAGCAAGGGCACAACATTCCAGACCGGGCGGAGTTTCCTCCTGCGAGGCAATACCCTGTGCCACTGAGGACGCACCCCCGAGACCTATTTGCTCTGGAACAAGCTGCGGACCTCCTGGGTAGTCTGACGACTCTCGAGCTTGACCTTCGTGGATTGCCCAATCACAGCACGGGAAGTTCGCGTCTTTCGTTCTGGCTGGCATTCTTCAAGAGCACTCCTCGATTGGAAGTATTGCACGCTTCTTATTTGTACGTGCCGGAGATGGTGGATGGGCTGAACCCATCGAATACCGGTCGAAAGATGCCCTGCCCATTACTTCGAACCTTGCAATTGGACATCCGCACCGGCACATTCGACTTGAAGGGCGACTGGTTGCTTCAGGTGATAGACGCGGCGCGCTGGAGGGGAAAGTTTGGGTCACCGTTCAGAGATGTCTTTGTGTATCTCGTGTCGAGCGGTTATGGGCATGAGTTCACGTTGCCGCCGGACGCCGTTCGCGCAATGTTTTCACTAAGGGATGCGGGCGTGGAGAACATGATATTCTCTAATGGATCAAGCACGTACACATTCGGCGAGTCTTTTGTTTTTGTTTTTGCATACTGGAAGTGTGATTCTCATCCATCGTATCACAGATAAGGGTAACTTCGTACCTCCGGAACTTCCACGGCCGTTCTGGGAGGATTGGGCAGTTACGGCCAGTCAAGAAGCGACCTGCCTGTCCTAGACCCAAAGACCTATACTGACCCCGAACAGCACGGCACATTATGCTCGAGCCCTTTCATGCCTCCTTTCTGACGTACCCACCAATGACCGTCTTTCTGAGAACCACGTAGAACTCTATGTAAATACTCCATTGGATCTACACGCGTATTATACGTAGGCATTTGGAACACTCAATATAGATATGCAAAATTGTCGTGAAATCGAGCTCCCGGCTGGAGTGTTTGGAATTCTGTGCGTGATTAAAATCGAACCCTCGTCGCGACTCGGGCCAATCCGAAATATAGAGCCGCTAGAGTATCGGGCGGGTCGAAGTAACACACGAGGGAACCGTTCTAAAGTGTCCTATTTCTCTCTATCTATTACAGGGTAGGGCGCGGGTCTTCGGGTTCGCGGTTGCTATCCTACGGTCTGGCCGGCGCGACTTCCGGGCTCGCGCTACGTCTACAAAATTTTCTGGAGAAAAACGTATCGGGGGAAACATAATGATGCATGGATGCAGGAGGTTGGCTAGTATGGAGAGAATGGCTCGAAATAATCAACAGTCAGTACCACCCCGAACACGGCGGCAAACAGGGTGACGGAGAGAATACCCGCCAAGAAATCCTGGAGGTGGTATTCGACTATGGATCGCTGAAGGTTATGTGTGAGAGTAACGACACGCTTGATTAATAAGCTTGCGAAATGGTGTTGTCCCACATTCGAGAGGACGAAGAGTCAATGGGCGTAGGCGGTATCACAGTTTCGAGGAGCTCACCGGGGGGTTTCGTGGAAAAAACTCTGTGCTCTTCCTCGATCGAACGGATGAAGTCTGCGCAGTTCTGTAGCTCATCCGCTGCCCCGATCATCGCAAAAACTTCGGCAGCGCGCAGGGCCTTAAATAACATATCTCTAGGTCTACCCTTGTTGCGACCACTCCAAGCCCGGCCCAGGTAATATGCGGTGTCGACCACGTGCGTCTTGACCCGTTCGATGACGTGAGTGTCGGGCTTGTCCTCGGTGGGGAAAAGCAGCGCAAGGGGACAACGGGCCACAGCCAACTGACTGTGCCAGTCCAAATGATACGCGAATCTGAGGGTTTCCTTGAGATGGTGAACGGCCTTCTCGTCCTCGCCCTTGGAACGGTATATATAGCCAAGAATGCAATGAGATGCGCTGGCAATAAATTGGTCGCCTTTTCCCAGTATGATTGCACGGAGTGTGGTTTTTTCTGCGTCGTCGAGCTGATTGTCATCAAACAACAGCCAAGCGAAGTCGATCAAACACCCTGCTTCTTCCGCTATGTCCTCAAGCCGTTCGAACACTTCCGCTGCATCCTTCGCCATTGTTATCCCTTCCTTGTAGCGGCCCATCTGCCGGTTTGCGTCAGATAGGCTCCCCAACACTCGAGCAATCAGATAGCTACACCATCCCCCTCTTATACAATCCAACGCGCAGGTGAGGAGCCGTTTGCGTTCCGTGTGGTTTCCGATGGAACCAAACAACCGTGAGAGCTCAAGCAAACATTTGGACTTGGAGCGATGGGCATCCGGGAGTCCTTCAATCTTTGGCCCCAGCACAGTGAGTCGCGGTTTGTGCCAAAAGAGGTGGCTCATGAAATTGGCACAAGCATCCCAGACATCGTCCGAACTCGCGCCGATGGATGTGAAGGCATTGAGCAGGTGCTCGACATTCACATCCTCGGATGCGATCCAACGCGCTTCTTTGAACTGGGGCTTGGTGGGATCAAGATCGACTGACATCCGGGTAAAGTAACGTTCCTTGATCGTGCAGATGAGTGGACATAACTTCGGGTCCTTGGGGGAGAGATAATCTCGAAGCGGCGCAAGCATCCTGACGAATCCTTTGCTTCTATACGTCAGAGAAAGGGCGCAGAACTTGTCGAAAATGTTCGTTCTGTCCGAGATCGTGGGAAGCAAACAATCTACATTGTTCTCATCAATGCCTTGAGGAAAGAAGGCGACCACACCGAGAACTACTCGCGCGTCGGGGCCAAGTTCCTGGAACAGTGGGGAGGCGAGTGAAAGTTCGATCGTGGTAGCGAAGTTCTTGCAATATTCCGTTTGAAGTACACCAGTTTGGAGTTGTTCCCACTCCCTAGCCAGTCGAACATTGTCCCACTTGTTTTGATATGCAGCGGTGGCCAATAATGTGACTGAGAGGGGATGGAAGTCGAGCTGTTCGAGGATATTGTTGACGAGGTCCATTCGATCACAGTCGCCGTGGATGCGGTAGAAGGCGTCGTGGGCGGCGTCCCTTGACAGTGTAGGGATATCAAAACGCTCGCAACCTGATGGGATGGCGGTGACGCGGGATGTAATGCATAGGCAAATGTTGCGGAATTGGCTCAGTTCCTCCACAGCGGCAAAGATCTTCCGAGCATTTGTCCCCTGTGGGTCAAAAATCGATTCGGCGTTGTCGAGGACTATGAACATTTCCTCGGAGGATAGGAATTGTCGGAGGGTGGTCAAGTCCTCGGGGTTTTTGATGCCGGCACCGATAACCTTTGAGAGCCGGGCGACAAAACCAGCATGTGAAATGGGGAACTGGTCGCAACGGATGAATCGACGGTTATCGCCGAACCGTTCCACAATGCGATCGTGGTGGAGGACAGCCAGAGCGACGGACGTTTTCCCTATTCCACCTGCGCCGATGAGCGCAATCGGTGTGCAGTTCTCAGCGAGGCCAACGATCTTCCCAATAAGCTCGTCGCGTCCGAAACAGGCCCCCAGCGGTGGGGGAGGGGATTCTCCGAGACGAGTGCTATGCGAACGGAAGCCTTTGGATCTCCTTGCTTTCGAGATCTCTGAACTGACTATAAGCTTGGGGGTAGTTGACATTGTGTTATCGGTGAATCGAGGGTCGCACTTACCGAGGGACGACGGTGATCACTGTACGCCGGCTCGTCGAAGGCCATTTCCTCAAAATCCACAAAAGCATCCATTGCCAGCTCGGTCTGAAATGGAGGCGGTTAGCGATTGCTGAAGAGGTCTGGCTGAACGTATGTTGAAGACATGAAGGGCCCGTTCGAGGTCTCGTTTCCAAGCATGGAGGATAGTCTTATCATCCAGCCTGTAGATAAATCGAGAGATTTTATTCTGTTTATCCCACTTGACGGTCTTCCTCCGGATCTCGGCTACAATCCTGTGGTTGAGAGCTTAGTGGGTTGATCGCCCGGCACATGAATCGCTGGTTCAACTCACGTCGTTAATTGCTTAATAGCATCGAGGACGGGCTGGCTGAGCTCATCTAATTGTCTCCCATCCACCCCCCGGTTGAGGGCTAGGCACACTTCAGCACAGGATAACCCGAGGCCGGGGTAACTCGGTCGGCGACGAGTTGTGTCCTGGCTACGTGTAAACCCGGAGATCGTTCTGGGGAGGAAACGTACCCTACTCACCTTAATAAGAGCAATGACGGATCCGAAAACAGCCTTCGCCGGTGTGATGCGGGAGACCTCCTTCGCGAGATCCAAGGCATCGATGGCCGCGTCCAGCAGCGCGCTGCACCAAAGTTTTAGGCGGACGATGCGTTGACAGTTGAAGTCACTAACTTAATTCGAGTCTGAGCCGCTGTGAGTGTTCTTACATACGGCGGAGAAAGTGCAGACTCCACTCACCGCCGAATATGTTTCAATGCGGGTATCTTCCCTGGCCAGGTTTGAGGACCTATTTTCTCTGTGGCTCGCCAGCTGTCCAACTGCAAAGTGTGAAGACTTCGATATCAACTATGCGCAGACCATGATTTACCTCCGTTTCCGTCAATCTCAACCCTTTCAGCTACCGCGGACGTCTCTAGAAGGCTCTCAACTACCGTGGGCTTATCTAGAAGGCTCGTCGTCTCTTCCTCGCTCTCCTGAAATAGAGTGAGAAATCAGGATTAGCGCACGGGGAGCAGGCATACCGGGAGAAGGCCCTGAATGTCGCGATTATGGAGTAATAATGATCTTGCGTTGGATTTCTGTTGGGACGTTACTCAGCACCGGCGATACCTGGGAAGAAGTTCTAACCTTGAGTATGAATTCTGCAACAACGTCAAAGCCGTCGCGGTCATCCTTGGTCAAGTTCGTGAGCGATGGTAGGTACATGTGACATTCTGGACCCACCAGAGGTACGTTGTGGATCACGCCCTGCCTGGCCTCCGAGTAATCGTAATCGACATCCATTAAATCGTCATCAGAGTCGGACATCTCGATCGCTACCTCCCTGGCAGTATCATCCCCAGGGTCTTCCTTTGGAAGTTCGTGCGGTCCAGCCCCTGCCTTGATTACCTTGGGAATAAAACCCCACTTGCGAATCGTGTAGTAGCGAATGAAAACGCATTGGTTGTACTCGTCTGGGATCTCAGATTCCAAAGCGGATCTCTCAGTCAAGTTCCGACTTTCTCGGGTGAGGGTCTGACCTGGTCCGCAGTTTGTGTGTACCAAGCCCTGAGTGCCCCATGATCCCCACAAGGACGTGGAAGCAGAGGCAACAGCAGGAACCCCCACTGAGAAACCGCACGCAATGCGAGTCTGGTTATCTGAGTACGCGACCATCGCAAATTCCCGAGTTAAGTCGACTCCAGTCACGAGAATAGGCCTAATATCCTCCCCGTGGTCACGTTCCCGTGCGAAGTCAACCCAAGATTCGTAGTGTTTTTTGATGTAATTCACAAATCTACGTTCCCATTCCACGTCTTCCCGGTAAGTTTGATGTTGAGTGATTAGGGCAGCGCCTTGCTCGCTGGTGAGTTCGAAGGCGATCCTTGTGCCGGGTTCTACAGGACTAACGTATTCGGTTAGTCGTGGTAGTTGCCAACTGGGTCAAAACGTGTGTGCACGCACCAAGCGACGGCGGCTGAACTGCCAACGTCCACCCCAATCTGTTTAACGGCTGCCGTATGTAGATAGCCTGGGGAACGGGCACTTCGTGTTACGATTGGACCGGGATCTAAAGGTTCGAACGTGAAGGGAACGTCGGTGCCGAGCACCCTCGTTCCTAGTGGGATCCCCGCAGAGAATAGAAGGTGGAATGTCCCTCTACGAGTGTAGCCAACGTCACCTGGTCTGACTCGTCGGTAGCTGTAGATAGGACTAGGTTCCCTGTCATCGATGTCAGACCGGATCTGTAGCGATCGAGGAACGAAAAAATATCAACCAAAGGGCGTCACCATTCTTCAACGGGGCTAATGCTCTGCGCTGCGTGAGCTAGGCCAAAAAACGTGAAGGGAAGGAATATACATACTCTCTGTATATATTCCAAGGTGCGAGTTGGGAAGGCATGGGAAAAAAATGCGAGACCCAAGATTTACAGCCCGGGAAGATATATCCAGCTCAGTATCCCCATTACCTCCAAGCACCCGGTTTCCATGCTGACGGTTCCGTCGAATCCGGAAGGTTTACGCCACTTTGCTAGATCGCGGAACGTCGTGGAAGCCCCTAATCCCATCGGAAACGGCACAATGACCCCAGACGATGTTGGATCCGTGCGCTGACGGTTCGGGGTTTATTCGCAGCGCGGAGTTGAATCACAATGGAGCGAAGTGTCAGCGAACTCCGACCAAACAAACTGTGTAGCCCAGTTTGGAACAATGGACTGATCCCACTGGAAGTGAAACAAAAGCACCCCGTCGGGTGCGTTACAGATGACACTTCGGCGAACGGATGAATGATCGGACATGGTGATGTAGACCTTCACTTGACGACTCGAAAGTTGACAACGCTGACAAGTGAAAGAACGAGTATCTAACGAGTCTGGGCGCACGGAACGTCCTGAGCATTTCATAGTGGACATAAACCGGTTGGTTTTGTGTTCTTGTCTCGGAGGGCATATCCAAATCAACTCTGGCAGTGGGGTGCCATCGCCCTTCATCCACCTGGGGAGCAGCCTGATGGTCAAACCCTTTGCCCAAGTTCCAAACGTGATGAGTTGCCATCTCGTCAAAAGATTGACGTACATCGTCGTTTCAGGGTCAGGGTCCTAGGGTAGAAAGGGTGATGTTAGGTTGGGCAGGTGCATTGACCAGACGTCATACCGCTTGGTATTGTTTCCGTCCTCGGACACAACTGCGGCACAATGGACCGGGATCTGAATGGACGAGCCTTGCGACGGACTTCTGCGCTGATTGTTCGTCATAGCATCCAGACAGAGGAACCCATACGCCCACATCAATGCAGTGCGGCAAAGCTTTGACCTCGTTTTCACATAATCACACGCCGCATTCAAGATGATGCGTCCACGGTCCTTCTCGAGCGGGCGAATCTTTGGTTGTTGTTCAGGCTGCACGATGCGATACACTGAACAACTCTCGCCACCGAATAAACCACTAGATCTGGTTCCCCGTCGACACTTATGTGAGTGTTCAACCAAGAGGCGGACAAAGACGACGAGGACTTCCACACGATGACCTCGATATTAGTGAGTTTGGTCGAATCGATTGACGAGAAAGCAGGCCGGTCTCTTCTCTGCCGCGGCGTCGGCATTCATGGTCGATATCCAGCAGGAATTGCGACAGGATTACAACGAAACGAACCCTGTCGCTCTGACCGTGCTACTCAACACCGCCTCCGAGGTTCCAAACCAGTTCGGTGTCCCTGTGCCGTCAGGTCCACAGGCTTCTGCGTTCCAGGATCAGTCCATTCTATTGATCCCTCTCGCGAGCGCACTGGAGATGGAGCGGGTCCGCAGGAAGGTTGACTCTCAGTACTCTTGGTCATTTGCAGAGGATATTTTCAAGTCAAGGGAGAGGTATGAAATGCTACGGTTTGCATGTCGGAAATTGATTGCGGTCAAGGATCAGGTTAGCTACTAATCGCTGCACGAAATAACCCAAGTTACCCACATATATAATAAATTGTGTTTTCGTGTAGGAAAACAAACTCTAGTCACTTAAACCCGACGCGCTCAAGGAAATAATTCTTATCGTGATCACAGCAAGGGTGGCGGGGGCGACGGCGAGCTAGACAGGTCGGCGATCAGGACGAGGAAGTAGCCCATTGGGATCCAACATAAGGTGGGGGGTCCCCCCGCTCATTGGTGGTGGGAGTGAGTATAGCTATAGAGGTTAGATGCCCTGTACCCAGCACTTTTTTGTCCATGTAGTGCCGTACCAGCGACGAGAAAACGCACCCCAAGCAGTGGGGCCAGTATAGTAGCGATAAACTCAAGATGAATGTCCAGCCTACTGAACCGGTATCACGGGCGACCAACGACCGCTTGGCTTCGTACTACGTTTTTGCCTCCAGATCTTACCACCACCCGTTCGCCCCATCGGGAAGGAGTTTTCGGACTGACCCCAGGGGAACCGAATTGAAGGCAGCGGAGGTTGCCGGTCGGTCCGATTTAGGCGCCCGTACGGTTTAACCTCGACTGGAACTCTGAATCATGTCGGTGGACGGGATCATCATCCTTGAGAACTCAGGGCGAGTGAACCTTATCTGGACTACAAGTTGGCCCAAGTTCTAAGACCTCGCAGGCGTCCTATCATCCAGTCAGGCTTCAGATCCACAAACGCTGCGTATCCCCTTCTGCATATCGACACACTCAACAACGCCCTATCATCATCAACCCGGAAGGACGACGTGGACCCGGTTCTGCACGTTCCAGGTTACAGCTCCGACGGAAAGCAGAGTGCTTGTTGTCACGTCAGGTGCGGAGATGTTAGGATCTTGGCCCCAATCAGCGGGGATGGTACGTGCTCATCTTCGTCGCCGCGTTGCCCCGCGCTGAAGGCCACATGCAGTCGACCCTTTGTTCGCGTTCGCGTTCATACAGACGTTCGTCGAAATCTTGCAAGATTACTTCGGAACGTTGTCAGCAGCAACCCTCAGAGATAATTTCGACGTTGTCTACCAGGCAGGTCTCTCCTAGTTTGACAGCGAGACAAGCCATTTGACGCAGAATAGCTGCTCGAGGAGACCTTGGACTCGATAGGGTACCCAAACACAACTTCACCCAACCAGCTTCGGGACATCGTTCTCCCACCGTCGCTACTCCAGAAAATCTTGACCGTAACCGGGGTGGCAGGACTCGGGAACGCAGGACATGGGAATATCACACCGTTCTCAAGCCCGATCCCTTGGAGGAAGGCTGGGCTGCGATACAACAACAATGAGATTTATTTCGATGTCACCGAGGAGTTGAAGGCGGTAGTCGGCTCGTATGTACACCCCGTTCTAATGGGAACCACAACAGACACCGATTCCAAGCTGACGGAACAGAACGGGGACGCTTTCCTGTGAGGTCTCTGGGAAGATCGACTCTAACTCCAAGTTATCGGGTAAGACATCCGCAAGAGAACGTCACCGATGGTCCTCTGACCAATTTCCCCAAGGCACCCCGGACCTTCAACTAATGTTCACGAACCCAGATTCGCTGGGTGACGCATCGTTTCATCCTTGTGTAAGGTAATAACACTTCCACGTGCATCCAGAAAACGTTTGACTTCTGTTCTGGTAGGCTTCAGCGTTGGAAGCGTGATAAAGCGTTATCTTTTGTACCCCCCGATGGCAAGTTCACCTTGATGGAATACCGTTACGTGCCCCCAACGTCAAGGTCTCTTTCTGCGCCGTCCGCGCAGGTTCCAGTTCCGTTTATCCTTAAGCCTACAGTAACCATCGAGGAGGACGGTGGTGCGCCCGGCCGTAAACATCAACTCCACTTCACTAACAAAACAATTTCAGGATCCTTCAATGTCAGTTTGACATCGAGGTTGTCTACACGGCTTTTCGACGAGATAGTTCTGGAATTTTATCTCGGCGAAGGATCTTCTGGAGTAAACTGCACCGCTTCTCACGGGACGAGCTGGAGTTTTGACTCCCGGGCGTCCAAAGTCCTGTGGGACTTGAAAAATGTCCCGCCTTCGGGAACTCACTCTCTTCGCGGATCATGGGTCTCAAGGTCAGAATCCTCTTTCCGTTCGTCACTCACTAATCGAAGGTCAAATAGCCAAAAATATCCCCGACCGGCAACGGCGTTCAGGGTGAAATACGACATCACAAGATACAGTTACTCGTCAATAAAGATTGACCAGTTGAGGATGACCGGAGAGACGTACAAGCCGTTCAAAGGGTTCCGGGCGAACTCCAAGGGAGACGTAGATTGGAGGTGGTAGTTAGGAGAATACAGCGAGAGCGGCGGTGAAGATGGCTGGGCAGCTACTCGAACACTTTCGCCGTCTCCGGAACGAGGTAGCTGGCGCGTGTTCTGACCGGGGCCCCGTTTAACGCAGTATCGTAGTTGGGAGTTTGCCCCTCCTTGGCAACCCGAGATCGTCAACCAATGAATTTCCATTCCCGCTACTCCCTCTTTGCTCAAATGGACCTCTGCTCACTTATCACGACCGTGCAGGTGACCTGAACAATCTGCCCTCCTACGAAAGACCCACGTGGATTGTTGACTGGATAAAATGTGTTGAACAACACGGTCAAACATAGCCGTCACTGTCGGTGGTGATTAGCGAGGTTCAGGAGGCAAGTCCGCTGGCCACGCCCGAGGGCGGGCCCTTGATTGCCTTTGCCGCTGATCGGCCCCGTCAATTGCTTGAACGTTGTGACAAGCTGCTGCCACAGCCAGCTCTCCCCGACCAAAATACTTGAGTGGGGCTCCCAGAAGCCCCATCAGGTTCTGCCATGTAACTGAGCGGGGATAAGACTAGCCAAACTGATGGTGGTTGTGTGGAAAAGAGTTGATCTCTCAATTGTGGTCATCACCTCTGCAACAGACATTGCATGCTGCTTATTGTCTAACTTTTCAAGGATTTTCTGGACAAAAATACATGAACTATACAGCTGTGTTTGCATTTGAGCATTTACACTCAATCTCACTCTCTATCACTGTCTGCTACTCTTCATCACTCTATCCTACAGCAGCATGTCCTGACATGTGAGTGAAATGGGATGGGATAGAATGAGAGGAAGTGGGAGGGAGTGAAATAGAGTAAAGGGGAGTGCATAGTTACAAGCTTTAGTCTAATGATTCAGTCGGAGCATCATAGAGTGAGTTGGAGTGAGCCAGAGTGAAGAATGATTGACAATCAATACTCACCCTCTTGTTATTCCACTTCCATTCACTCCATCTCACTCGGCCCCACCCTGTGGCTCGCCCCAGATACTTAATATTATGTAATACCATCTATTTGCATGTGTCACGTAAGACTGTAAATTGCACTTCACATGATCAGTCAGCATGATTGTACAATATATCAAAATGGAGAAACTAATATGACCAAAATCATGTCATCACAATTACATATCATTATTTTACTGGCGTGTTCAAAAAGCACGACCACAAAAATGTTCAAAAAAAATACCAGACCCTGTAGGACACCAAACATGTGTGATCCTGCTATACATATCCTTGAATGGACAAGAATTGAGCTTACAATGCTTGATTTTTGTTCCAGGGCAACACGAGCATGCCAGCTCACACAGATTGATGGGATTGATGATGATCTCCTTTTTGGGAGCACATGACACCCACGAGTTCTGGTGTGTAGTCACAGTGACATGATTCCGGTGGCATCAAGTAAATCTGGTTCATGATCGGCAAGGGTGAAACAACATGAACCAGAGTGAAAATTGATGGCAAGTAATAATCACACCCAGCGCCTGCAACTGGGGGGTGGTGAGTAGTGTATTCCTATTTTCTCTTCAATTCACTACACTTCATTCTACCCCACCCCTCCCCTCCACTCTACCCCACTCCCCTTCACCCTGCTCCACCCCTTTCACACTAACCCATCATCATCTAAGCTTACCTTTAGATCTCATTGCCAGCCGATTCCCTGCCTGCACTCTGAAGGTGTCACTCTGTGCTTTACTTAGTTCCCCCTTATGCACTCTATGGACCCAGTGTAGTAGAGGCTTCAAGGGGTGCTTCATCCTGGAGCACCTGGGATCTGGGGTTTTAGTACTCAATACGGAACAAGAGCCCCCCAAAACCTGCAAAACCATAGAGTGACTCTGGTATAGCCCGCTGCACCATGCCACTTTATGTTGGCCCTGCGCTTGTGTTCACACTGCTCCTTTGTTTCCGTCCGACCACTGACAGAAAACCACACCTCGTCATTGTTTCGTGGTCGGAGCTGGCTTTGTTCCCTGGGGGAAGGGAAAGCCGCCTGGGTGCTTTCCCTGTCGAAACTGACTCACCATGAAACCAGATAGTATTGCTGCGGGAGGAATTTGGGACCAGGCTCGCGGCGAATGGGGGAACAATCCCACCGCCCCAGCGGCCCTGGTGTAATGGATGGGAATCGAGAGCACGACCTGGACGGTGAAACGAGGGCTACACAACGCTGGGAAGACCCCGAAAATGGCACACTTCTCGAGATTACCGATCCGGGGTTGGAATTTGTGCTACGTCGCGTTGGTTCCGCCTTTTGGCCGGAAGCCCACCCGAGCGAGATAAATTCTGGCCAGGAGATCGTGTTGCATTGTGGCTAGATAGATGGGTTTTGAAATGCACTGACGAGAATATTACACATTGTATCGTACTATTATAGATCTACTTAAATCGAAACCTATGAACCAAGGAGACTACCGCCAACGAGACGAAGGCGAAGAAAAGAGATGGACAAAGGAAGCCAAGAGCGCGTGGATAGTGGTTGGGGGATGGGGGGAGAGGTACACAAAACAAGTGTCCAAATAACCGGAGCTTTAACAAGGAAACCCGGTGATAAAGTGATGCTTACGTCTGGATAGATAGATGAAGTGACAAGCAAACAGAACATACGGGTAGACGAAACAAAAAAGAATGAATCCTCATCGGGATGTAGGTGCCCCAGCACCATCAAACAACGAGTACCACTCGCCCTGCGGGAACCCACTCCCCCCTCCCCAAGTATCCACCGCCGGGGTCCATCCCATCGTCTGCTGGCCGCCACCAGGCAAATCTCCATACAAATACTCGTACTGTTGCGTATAGTACGGTACACCCACGTCGGCCTGTGTGGAAGAACCAGCCGCGTTCTGGTCAAACTGCGAATACGGTTGAGCATAGGTCCCGGATATCGGTTGTAGGTTTCTCGGAAGTGCGGGAGGAGGGACGAGGATCGATGAAGAGGGAGGCAGCATTGCGGGAGGTTGAGAAGTTGATTGGTTTGGAGGGCTGTGACCGTATGCCTGACCTGATCCGTTGGGATTACCCGGTCCCGGTCCTAGCAAAGACTCGACCTTCATATGATCCACAGGAGAACCGGTCTGACCGCTGCGATCACTACCAGAGGAGAAAGCGACCAAATTGTGGACGGGAGATTCGTTAGGCCTGTTACCAGATGGAGGGTTCTGGTATGGGAATTCCAGGTTCCTGACGACCGACAGGATACTCGATTTGTGTTCCGCCTGGAGCCGTTCGTCCATAGCGTAGAATTCTTCCGAGTACAGCGGTGCCAGCGTGTGAAGGACCTGGAGAGACTTCTCTGCGACAGGCATGCTCCCAGAATTCTCGAGGAGAGAGAAGACCGCGCGGATGTGTTGCCTGAACTTAGGCGACTCAGGGATGTTGGGATTACGGATCAATTGGAACGTGAAAAACATCCCAGCCGAGAAGACGTGGAAGGGTCTCCAGTTGAGGTGTCCGCGAATGGAAGGATGAATCGCTTGTGATGTTTGCATATTTCCGTCCAAGTAGCCAGGACTCGTCTGTTTCGCCAGAGCCAACAGCTTCTCCGCGGATTCAATGGCAATTTTTCGCGACTCCCTCGTCCTCTCGGAGTCTGGACCGATCGCGTACGGTCGGTGAAGGGTGAAGCGAATATGATAGAATGCGATTCGAGTGATAATGCTCTGTACGGCGATGCGCCGCCTATTCGTGTCCGGGGATAGCAAGGCTTGAGAGAGATCCGGGTAATCAAGGTCGATCTCTGGGGGTAAAGTCTCCAACCATTTGACAAGCAGTTGGTCGTTATGTTTGAAAGATTCGTATGTGACCGGGCGTAACGAAACAGCGTTTTCCACAATCTCTCCTGTGATGAAGGCGAGACGGAATAGGGCGACATTTGGGAAGTACAATCGCCCGGTCCTATCGATTTCAGGTGGGCAGTAGGATGGCAACTGTGTGTTGAAGTGGTGGGAGGCGATAGCCAGGGGTCGACCGAACATAAATGCTTGCCACCTTCAGAAAGCGAGAGAAATAAGTGAACACATACGGCTGCATGGATCGAAACGACGGACCTTTCATGTAATATGATGTGCCACCAGGCCCACCTCCTTCTCTCCGCCACATCTCTGGAGTATCTGCTCCTCCCAGGGTCCCTGTGGAGCCCCATGGCAGTCCCGACGGTCACCATCTCACCCCTTACAGACCAAATCTCCTCTGGGCTCGTCTTCGTAAAGGTCAAGTAATGGGACCTAACCAGCTGGAGTTCGACAAACTCGAGGGTGTAAGAGTTATTCTCGTCCTTGTACCGTTGCAAAGCGACCTTCATGGTATTGTAGTATTGGGTGCTCAGCTCATCGTAGGAGCTTTCTGAGGGGATTGCCGCTGGAAGGGAAGATAAGAGTCCGTGGCCGGGTGGGAGGTACCGGATAACGAGGGCTGATAACACAGCAGCGGTGGCTAGAGTCAATCGACTCGGTGAATGTCCCGTCTTGAACTTTTGCCACGCAGAGAGAAACGCGGTCTGGTTGACGTGTCTGTAGATCCAATTACAGTACTCGAAGTAGTATTCGAGAAGCGCGTCGACGATGTGGAAAGGGGGAAGGACAGCGATCAAGTCGCGATCGTAGTCGTGGGTTGCATCAAGGGCTTGGTCGCTGGGTGCCTCTTCGGACGGAGTTCGAGATCTCGGACCTTCCTGTGGGGCACGATGGGGTATGAATGAGATCTACATCCAGGGTAAAAGCTTAAACTGCGACTGACCATCAAGAGCTGGCTAGCAGCACTCGTAGGTCCCGCATAATATCCGCGGTGGCCATGCCTGCCATAAATACCTGGTATGCTTTCCCTTATAGAGGGGTCTACTGGGGTTAACGGTGGAGGTATCAGGCCGGCAGACAAGTTGGACGGCGAGGATTCCTGCGTTGGAGTGCTGGATGTGCCACGGAACACGATATGGGTCTCGAGAAGGGACAGCGAATGCCGGATGCGAGCGATTTCAGTCGTTGGGTCGACACTGCTGGCAAGGAAAGGGTAAATCGTTTATACACAGAGGAAGGATGTCCGTGCTTGAATTCAACTCACGCATCATCGCGGGGGATAGGCTGGCCGTCTCCGCCTTGATAGCATAATGCGACCGTCCCTGCAGATTGTCGAGAAATCATCGACATCCACGGACGTGTGAGCCTTGGCCGTAATCCCACAAGACATAAACATAGAGTAACTCACCTCGGAGGACACACGAAGAGCAAGGCCGGTTCCTGTTGAACAATATTAAAGAACACCCACACCGTCTGGACACTGAACCGGACGGACCTATCGCATTTAAGTTTGCTACCTCTGCAGGGTTCGCAGTTTATCGCCTTTCGCGTCCTTTTCGCCGGTCGGGTGTCATCTTGGCTCCCTCGTGAGGGCGAGCCAGGCCTGGGACGAACGAGTTGCTTCGCTGGTGAGGTGGTGATTGCCGACCGGGACGCCTTTCTTTGCTTTGAAGTATGATCCTCGGACATTGTGCGTGGAGAATAAAGCCGCGGACACAGAGGAGTCGGGTCGTCTTAAGATGTATAGGCAGGGAGGGGGGAATAGGGTCAACTGCACCCGGGTCCGACGCCGTTGAGGGGGTGCTCCTGATGTCGGGAAGGTGAGTGAACTCTCATCTTAGAGTCCCTGTCACCATCCACATGCTAACACGCGCCGGTGCACGGCATTTGAGAGACAAGGGCTTATACACGGAATGCAGTACCACAATTGATCCTGATAAGCTAAAACGGGTGCCTACACTCCCATCGCAACGTCTCCGTCGCCGTCTTCCATTCTCGCTTCTCCTCTCGCTACAGAATTAACCAATTCCCTCCGCACCTCCGGGGAGATCTGCGGATGCGGATGTGCTCGGGCTACGTCAAGCAGTGCATCCTTCTGATCCGGGGTAAGATCGGATGCATATCTGCTCCGCTGAATCAACAACCGAAACCCAGATCGGTCCTAACTGACAACCCACTAACCGTTGGCAGAACACAAGGAGACTCTGATGCCAGAGCACAGGCAAATCTTGGGCTTCACCAGAGCTCCGAGGTTTGTATTGATTCGACAGCCTTATGAAGTGGAAAACGAGCCCATCGACGACTTTGTAGGGAAGCGCGTATTTCTTATCCAGCAGGATACGGATAAACAACGAATTGGGACCTGGGCAAACGCGATCAGCCTCTCGTTGTCCCCGAATACCATCCACCGTACCTGAGTAGTCCATCTCTGCCAACTTTAACAAAGCAGCAGCCGAATGAAGCAGGGGCACCTTTACTTTCGCCAGCACCGAGGCCACAATCGCAGCTTCCTGTAGCGTGCATCCTGTCTGATCCCACCCAGTTTCAATACAAACCCGATTCGAACAGGCCCAAACACGAAAACAGACCTGCAACAGCGGAAATACGATTCCTTTGAAGAAGGCTGCTGGTTTGTACAGCGCGCGCTTCAAGCTTTCGTAATAATGAACATTGAGTTTCCGGTGGTTCTTCGCCTTGCGCGATCCCTCCTTCGTCAGTCTAATGTCCTCGCGGATTGCATCCAACAGGACACCCTCGAGGAACACGCGAGCCTGAGGAGGCTTCATCATTGAGGCAAACATCCGAGTCGCAGCATAACATGCTTGCGGACTCCAATTTTCCGGATGGGTCAAAGCGAGAATCCGCGCCCAAGCAGGAAGAGTAGGAATGATTTTGAAAGGTTTTGGTAGCGGTCCAGACTTGTACCTTGACAGCACTTGTCCTACCCTGCGATGGGGCTCATCAGCGTGGAATACAACTTTCAAGCGAGGAAACCATACTTTGAATACAGATCAACCACTTGTGGGTTCATACCGGCTGCTGGATCCGGTGGAATGTCGTGATCTAAGGGTAAGGGTTCAGATTAATGAGCTTGGGGTGGCGAACGGAAAAAGGATGACCTCTGCCCACTTTAATCACCGTCTTCTGGCCAGATTCCACTTCATTCAGCTTGGAGAAAATCATATCCGCCAACGTCCGCCGCTCGACTTGATTGGTGGGGAGTAGGGCGTCCATAGTTTTCATATCGTCTGGGTCAACTTGCTGCTCAAAGTCAAATGAAATCAGGGTCCTATCAAATTCTGAGGCACTCACGAGCTCTAGCTCAGCGTCCAGGTCGACGTCTTCATTGTCGAAGAGAACCATCCCTTCGTCGTCCTCTTCGTCATCCTCGTCGATTAATTGCGTAGGCCGAGGTGCCTTTTTATCAGAAGCAGCAGCATCCAGAAAGCCAAAGTCATCTTCCTCCGACTCTTCTTGCTGATCCAGAGCCAATTCAAAAATCTTGTTCGAGGTCTTGGGGTCTAGCGTAGTCTGTAGAAGAGTAAGTTACATTCTCCCTGGAGATCTCTCCTCGGACGCACCTCATCTTCGCTTTCACGATCGGACTTGTCCCGTTTGGACTTTTTTCGTTTCCCAGGCTGAGAAACGTCACCGTACTTCGCATGGACGCTATCCTCGTGCAGCTGGATATGCAGAGGGTCATGCTTGGGTCTCGAGGCGGGTTTTTGCGCTCGAGGCATTATCCCGATGTAGCCGACGAGAAGCCAGGAGATGAGGAAAAAGTTTCAGTGATGATGATCGCACGTGGAAACATATGATCTGATTTTGCGGATGTAAAGGGCTATAACGATCTAACGCCTGAGCGTCGCTTTCACCTACACTCTCACCTCGCCACACGCCCCCTATACATCTCCTTAGAGTTTTTTTTCAGTAGAGGATGGCATCACCGGCGGTGAGTTCAACTCATAGGAGCGCCCTGTTTTCCACTCGTGCTGGGCAATGGGGCTCGGTGCCCGTTGAGCACAAGATTCTGCGCACGATTCTCAGTTTTTAACGTCCGAAGAGTCCTTCTCTGACACGTTATTGTCTCCCCCCAGATCAAGGTCTTGGATAAGTCTGGTCAAGAAATCAAGACCGTTGGTTTCAATCGTTTTGGCTTCGATTGCGAAGTCTCCATTGATCTCCTTCGATCTCTTTACCTTCGACCTCATTATGTTGTGACTGCTCCAAGCGGCACTGATTTTTCCCAAGAGGACGCAAAGGAGCAAGAATTGCACGCCAGGTTCACCCAAGGTCTCGCATCTTACCAGTCCAAATCCATCTTCCACCCAGACAGCCACTCTATCTCCTACACCACTCTCTCGCGTTTCCCACCTGTCAAACTCTTGCCCCCTTCTGAGCGCAAGCGTATCTTGGTTACCGGCGGGGCCGGTTTCGTTGGATCCCACCTCGTCGACCGCTTGATGCTCTTGGGTCATGAAGTTACCGTCCTCGACAACTTCTTCACTGGCTCCAAGACCACCATCGGCCACTGGATCGGCCATCCCAACTTTGAGATGGTCCGACATGATGTCGTCGAGCCATTCATGATTGAGTGTGACCGTGAGGGCTCCCATTCTTGTTGGAGTCGATTATTCTGACTGCATATATCCAGAGATTTACCACTTGGCTTGTCCGGCATCCCCACCTCACTATCAGTACAATGCCGTAAAGACGATCAAGACCTCGTTTATGGGAACCTTGAACATGTTGGGCCTCGCCAAGCGTACCAAGGCTCGGTTCCTCATCACTAGTACCTCTGGTGCGTGGTCGTTTCCACCACACTTTCCGTACCAGTTTTGACAGGTCTATAGAGGTCTATGGCGACCCCGAGGTCCACCCACAGCACGAGGACTAGTGAGTTTCAGCTTTTGAATGGGCACCAAATCGAGCAAGCGATCTTATATTCATTCCAAACTCAGTTGGGGACATGTGAATCCGATCGGACCACGAGCCTGCTATGATGAAGGGAAACGTGTTGCTGAGACACTCACTTACGGATTCCACCGTCAAGATGGAGTTGATGTTCGGGTCGCCCGTATCTTCAACACTTATGGCAAGTTGATTTTCGTTGTTGCTCTGACAACTTGGCTACTGACATTCAGGGACCCTGTTACATAGGACCTCGCAGTACGTATTGCCCCCCTCCCCCCCCGTCCTAACTTAGGGCAACCCGAAGCCCGATCACGCACATTGGACTCACTGGATACGTTTTGCATCGCCTCACAGTGAACCCAGCCGACGGACGGGTCGTCTCGAACTTCATCATGCAAGCGCTTCGGGGGGACGACATGACCGTCTACGGAGACGGTACCCAGACCCGGTCGTTCCAATACATTCACGATCTGATCGACGGCCTCATCGCGCTGATGAACTCGAACGAGACTCGCCCGGTGAACATTGGTAACGGTGACGAGTTCACGATCGGAGATTTCGCCAAGTTGGTTAGGGACACGGTGAAGAAGGTGAAGAAGGTCGACGACGGGGTTGAGACTCCACCGGTGAATATTATTCACAACCCGATCCCCACGGATGATCCCCAGAAGAGGCGACCGGATACGACTCGCGCTAAGGAGACCCTCGGATGGCAACCCAAGTGGACCGTCGATATGGGCCTGGAGGAGATGGTTAGGTATTACAAGGCCAAACTCGCGGAAGGAAGCCTCTAATTTCGCTTTCGTTCCATCGGTGTTGTGTCGCTTTCTTCCACGTTTGCTCACACGCGCACTTCATACTGCAACTTCTCACACTCACTCGCTACAATTCGAATACGTTAGATAGCCGTTGAAATGAGAGAAGTAGAATTATTTCCCACAGGTATCATAAACACCATCTTTCTTTGTGTCCATCGTCTCTTCCCTGTCTCCCCGTCTCGGACTTTGCGTGTCTCGCGTCTGTTGGTAATTGAAGTTTTTGTTTTACCTTCCCTAAAGAGAGATTGATCCTCGGTGCAAAGGTTTTTCCTATCGCTTGTGTTCCCTCCTCCCTGGCGAGTGGTCCGGAATCCGGATGACCGGGACGGAGTGGCTGTGGTTGTTCTCTGCCGAACGCGCCATTTGATCCTCGGATTCCTCGGATTTGTCTTTGAATTCATTTCTCAATCACTACCTCTATGTATCCGCGCGTACACGTACTTGATAGATTCCCCCACCAACAGACGATAAATTTCCACGACACAATCGACATTTCGACGGGCTCAGATCCCCCCCCACACGTCGCAGATTCCCGATCACGCAACCCGTTCATGAGTAACCGCAAAAAAAACTGTGATCTGAAAAATACGAAACATCATATTACGGGTAATTTAGCACAAGCTGAGTCGTGGAAGGAAAAAGGAAAAAAAGAGGCCAAGGCTCGAGAACCCAAGTGGGGGGGGGCTCCTCCTCCTGCACCCTGCGCGCATCAACGGACCTGGAACGTGGGCGGAAAACACCCAACACTGCATATAATCAACGCCTCGCGTATGTA
>Ga0307515_10007211_pt1 | contig 22024 bp, 13 predicted proteins | sample 17_EM_MG_FD_194513 | JGI IMG/M metagenome (GOLD analysis project Ga0307515, IMG submission 194513) | Populus trichocarpa ectomycorrhiza microbial communities from riparian zone in the Pacific Northwest, United States - 17_EM | ecosystem: Host-associated > Plants > Roots > Unclassified | place...
GGTGGAGAAGTTTTCTAATTAATAACTAACTCCTAATTAGATTACTTTAAAGTTTTCTTATATTAATTTGACTTTAATGATTTGTGCATTGATTTTGACCTTCAAAAGAGATTTTCTAGTCATGTAGGACCTAACCACATCATTAATGAGATGCATATCATCATCCCAACATGTAAAGATTGGGCTAACACTAGTTTTCTAGTAGATTTCAGACCCAACTTTAAAGTCATTTTCTCTTGTCTAGACGAGTTACTAGGCCTACCCAATTAGGATCTTATTATATTATATATAATGGTTTGTCCCAATGTGCTCTTTTTAGTCATTTTCTTGAAATTATGCTAAAAATGCTTCATTTAACTCTTTTTAACACTTTGTGTCTTCATAGCACTGTTAAGCACAAAACAAGGTAGATAGACTATTGTAAAACATAAAATATGTATAAAAAACTAAGAATAACGTACTAAAAATATAGAATACTGTGAGTGTATCAATCATCGACTTTCATTAATGGCTTTCTTTGGTATCATTTGATTTGTTTTGGTGACATCTTCATTTCAAGGCGACATATCCACATGTAAGAGGTCAAGTTTGGCTTAAATGACCCAATCTTTTTTTCTTTCTTCTCCTCTCTCTCTCTCTCTCTTTTCTTGATTTTAATGCCTGGATCTCTAAAAAATAATAAAGTAGTTTGTCATTTTTTATGTCAAATTTGGTCCTTAATCTTTAGATTTAGTTTTGGGTTTCATAATGTTTTTTGAATTGATTTCTATTGGTTTATCTTGGTATCCTAAACAAGATCGCGGGTTTGGTAAGTTATCCAAGGTTGTCTTGGGTTGTTTTTTTGTCCTTATTTTTTAATTGATTCTTTTTTTTTTCAATTTCATTATTCAATTATTGGTTTGTTGTGAAATAGGTTTTGTGATTGTTTTTGATTTATTTTTTTATGAGTTCATCTTATTATCACGACTCGGGTTACGAGTTTGACAGTTTAGTCCAAGTTGACTTGATCATTTTTTAGGGTACTTTTTATTTGATTTTACTTCTCAAATTTATCTTTTAAAATTAGGTTGGTTTAGGCACTAGGCTTTGTGTTCACTTATTCTAGTCTTATAACCTTGGACAGGCTAAACCAGGTCACGAGTTTGAAAACTTAACACAGGTTGACTCAAATGTTTTTTATATCTTTTTTTTAAATTGTTTTTTTATTCAATTTCATCCCTCAACATTGTATTGGTGGAGAATTTGACTTCATAATTGTTTTTTCAATTTGCTTTTTATAAAGTTATCATGTTCTCATGACCCAAGTCGTAGGTTTAGAAGGTTAATCCAAGTTGACTCAAGTTATTATTATTTTTTTAAAATTTTATTATTCAATATTTTTTTATTGATAATTGAGCTTCATGGTTTATTTTGATTTTCTTTCTATGAGATTTTTGCCGTCTCATTACTCAAGTCATAAATTTGACAAGTTATCCAAGGTTAGTACGAGTTGATCTAATATTTTGTCATCTAAGTATTTAAAATAAATATTATCCAATATATTAACGTCTCAATATTTAAAAAGGGTGTGATTCAATGTGCATCAAATTCTAAATTCATGATAAAAAAATATTCATGCTAAAAAGCATGTACGCAACGCCTACGTAGTTTTTTGTTTATGCTATAAAAATTCAATCTTTCTCGCAACTTAACGTTAGTCACTAATCTAGTTCATAAAACTAAAAAGAAAAGGTTATTTACAATTTCAATTACTAGGGTGTAAGACTCAAACGCACTATGGTTGATATAGTGCACCTGAGTCTAGTCTTTCCCTTTTGTTTTCCTTGAACACTTGGTCCATTTTGGTTACTAAATATAATTTTTTTAATTTTATCTTCCCATGAGTTCACAGGTTTTAAGCCTAATAATTTATTTTTGTCTGCTTGCTACATCATATTCATGATGTTAAAATTGTTTTTGCATTAAATTGATGATCAATTTTACAAAATGGAATATAGAAACAAAACAATAGCCTTTTTTCCTTTTTTATTGTTCATGCGGCATGGAAATGCTATAGTTTGGTCCCTAGAATTTTTATTTATTTATCCTTATGTTTTTAGGGTGGTATATAGAATCATTTAAAAAAAAAAAACTAAAAGGGCATGGATATATATTTGTTGTTTCAATTATTATGATGTCAAACTTAGACACACTATGGATTGTTATAGTAAACCTGGGTCTAGTTCATTTTTTTTGTCCTTGAACAATTATCCATTTCAGTCATTAAATATTTTTTTTTCAATTTTGTCCTCCTATGCTATATTCACATGGTTTTAAGCCTAATAATTTGTTTCGGTTTGTGTACTATGGCGAATTCACGGTGTCAAAAAATGTCCTCGCATTACATTGATGTTTGATTTTGCAAAATAGAATTTGATTTTATTAATTGAAAGATTAAAAAAATATGGATCAAATTTAACATATAAACAAAACGATAGCTTATCTTTTTTTTTTCATGGAGAATAAAACTATAGTTTGGTCTTTGAAGTTTTTACTTTTTCAATTTCGTCCCTAGATTTTGATTGTTTGACATTTCAGTCATAAACTTTATTTTTTTTATTTCTATCCTTGAAATTTCAGAAGATAACGAGAGTTACTAAAATATAGAAGTGGAGAGAGAAAATGATCGGTTGGCTACTAATTAGTACTTAAAAGTGCATTTTCATTAAGGTTTTATATCATCATATTGCACTTAAAATATCACTAAATTCTCTAACTTAAGCATGTTTTATAATAACAAGTCTGATAACATAACATATCTTTAATTTATGGTAAATGCTCATTTTGAATGCTAGCATATCTCACAATTTAAAGGATTGATTGATGTGTTTAACTATTGAAAGTGAAAAGACAAAGAAAGGGCTAAGTTTAAAGGAGAGATGCTGGTTTAATTCAAACTAGAACATCATTCGGTTATTGGATTATAACTGGAGCTGTAGAATATGAATTTAGATCTGGTTTATATGGATGAAAAGCTAAGACATAAGCCTAAAACTTTCATGAGAGTCCAAGATTCAAAACGATCGTGTTGAAATTCAAATTGTAGCAACAAAAAAAAAGTCAGAATTTATCATGTAGCCTAAACACTGTTCAGTGTTCAGACCATATCTTGAGTTCTAGAAGTCCAAATGAACTCATTCTTGTTTTGTTGGAAAGCTGAGACAAATGCCCAGAACTTTAGCAATGTCATTTTGTTTAGACAAGAAGATAATGGTTGTCACCAAGTCAAAAGGTGGCCACCCACTCAATAATTAGTCATCAAATCAATAATTCTGAATTTTAGCCTATAAAAGGAGGCATTTGCCATACATTTAGACATCTTGTTTTTTAAATCAAGATCTTGCTCTTGTTCTATTTCTTTGTATTTTATAATGTTCAAGTTTTATTTTATGTTATATTAATCTCTTGTTTATGCTTTTCATTTCCTTTACTATGCTTAGTTAACTTATATCATGTTTATGTTCTTATATTGTTTATTTATGTTTTTCTTCTTCATGATGTTTAGCTAAGTTAATTTTGTCAAGGTGAAAAGGGTACATTAATGGTGTAAGAATAAGTATACTATAAACTCAACATGGACTTTAATGTTTGATACTAACAGGTTTTGTATTTGTTATCCTACTCACTCTTAATACCTTGCATGTTAAATGGTTAATCTAGATTTGTGTTGTACAACCCTTGGTACAACAAATACTTGGCACTTTCATAGCCTACTGTATGGTATAACTGACACTTGTGCTATGGAAGGAACTTGATTTGTTGTTAGCATAAGTTATTACCATGAATACCTGACCATATTAATTATCTTTAGATGATGAATTTCAATAATATAGGTATATTTGAATGAAAAAACATTTTATGATGCTAAATGTCGCGAGGTGATACGTGAATGGTGCGCTTATGCCTTCTGAGAGGTAATGAGAAAAGAAAGAGTTTTGAGTATAATCATAAAATTATGATTACAAGGTTCAAGAGTCGCCACCTAATATCATGGTTACTAGAAAACCTATGGTCTATGAGAGTCCGGATAAGGGACTTGTTATGCAAGGGGAAGACACATCACCCCTAGTGCACCTTACATGAGGTAAGTTGCATTGTTGGTTGGTTGTTTTTTTCTATATCATGTTTCTATTTGTTTGTCTCATCTAAGGTTCAAGATAGATCTCTCTTTGTGAACCATTCTAATGTCTAAAATTTAGCATCACATTTATTTCTTTGTATCTTTAATACCTAGAGGTATACTCTACTGTGTAGTTTTATACCCCTAAATATTAAAGTCTACACCAAAACCCTAATATAAAATGAACAAAATGATTGCTAAAGAGTTTTTGACATTTTGGCCAATCCTAACAGATAATCATAAACTAGTTACGACATCCATTTTTTTTAACATTTTTAAAACATGAGAAAGATAGAATTTTTTTTTTTGTGAAAACATGTTTGGAAAACTTTTAAGATTTGGCCGTATGTATGAAAACAAATTTTTTTTTTGTTTTTTCTTATGAGGAAATTAATTTAAAAGTTTTCTGAGATTTGTTTTTGGATTTTAAAAAAAAATTAGAAAGGTTTTTAGAGAAAACTGAGTATTTTAATACCTGATTTGTATCTTACAGTATAAATATACAACCCCATATTATGCAAAATTGTTGGAAAATCATGCGAGAAAATCACAAATATTTTGAAATAACCCTTGGAATTTTTTGAATTTTGTGTTTTATATATTACATTATATTATATTATATTATATAAATTGGGCTGGACCCGACCTGGTTCAAAACAGGTCCACCCATCTTAGTTGGGTGAGGCCAACTAGTAGCCCAACAGACCCTGCTTCTATTTTTTTTTGGGTGGCCGAACCTGGCTCAGCCATATGGGCTGGGCTGAAATGGGTCAAGCCTACCTTGCATCTGCTGGCAAAAGCTAGCAGTTGCAGGACGTGAATTGTTTCACATCCTGCATGCAAATGGGAGGGGGTAAGGAGACAAAAAATACTCACTTGGTGCAGGGGTTGTTGTTGCCATCACTGGTCTGGCATGAGGACGGTGGAAGTGCTGGTGGCTCACGACATAGGCCGGAGGTGTTAGTGGTTAGGTTGTTGTGGTGTAAGAAGAAGAAGTTTGTGGTGTAAAGGGAGTAACTTGTGGTGGTTATCCTTACTGCTGTGAGGAGATGGGTTTACAGGGATGCTGAGTCACCATCATTCACGACGTGGGGGAGGTTGTGGTGGTTGAAGAAGTCGAAGCTGTAGTAGTGGAGGAGATAAGAGGAAGGCTGGCTGTTGGAAAAATTAAGGGTGGCTGATTTTTTATCGACTTTGGACCCAAATGTTTTCATGCTCAGGGCATGGAATCCACCTCTATTTACAGGCGGTGGAAGAGGGACATTTTGTTTTTAATGGTGCTAAATCTTGACCCTTGATTCAGCCCTGAAGGATCCACAATCATTAACTCAAAGTGGGTATCACAAATTGTCAAATTTGGCAGTTGAAGGCTGCCTAAGTTAGCCTCTTTGGGCGGTGTCAATCGGCCAAAAAGGATTATACTAGGGTGTAGTCAAATGTCAGGTTATCATTTTCGTGTAAGTTTGTCAAATTTGGTGGAGAGATGAAGCATTAAATGTTACTGAAATGTAGCTCCATGAGTAGTCTTTTCAGTGAAAAATAAAGAAGAAGATGAACAGTAATTAAAACGGTGCCATTTTAGTAAAGTTTAATTTAGTCCTTCGATTTCTGATTTCTCTTAATTACTCTCCTAATTGACTACAAACTTTTAATTTTATGCAATTTTACACTTGATGAACTTCAACTTCAGCTCCAAATTTTAGAGCCTTTTTTTCATTTTGGTCATTGATCCTGAATTTCTTCAATTTAACCCCTAATTGACCATTAAACTTTTAAATATATTTAATTTCACCTATGATTTCATTCAATTTTATCCTCATAGTTCGATGCATTTTATATAAAGGTCCTTGGCGAGAATTTCTTCAATTTAGCCCTTAATTGACCCCAAAACTTTGATTTTCTTGCACTTTTACCCCGGATTTAAATCAATTGACTTGAAAAAAAAATTTCATCTCCTAAAATTTCAATCTTCTCAGTTAAGCCGAAATTAGGCTCCCAAACTTAATTTTTCTCCTAAAATCCCATGGTATTGTCTTCGAAGTCATACGTCCGCCATTATTTTCTTTGAAGAAAATGAATTTGGACTTATCACGTCTTATGTATTGAACATCCATTATCCAAATACCACTTGTCTTTCTTTTCGTACAAAATGAATCTTAACATGCTGGTTTTGGTTTCAATAATCTCATGGGTCCATTTAGGTTAGATATTATAGTGCATGCAATCCATGTTTAGCATAAGAAACACTTGATTTGGAAGATGTTTATGCTCTCACAAACAAGTTGGAGTAAATTTTTTATTTTTATTTTTCATTGGTTTATATCATGAACCACTTTTCTCAAACATATATATATCTTTGATTATCTAGAAGTCGATAAAGGTTCTCCTTTTCTTTAGTAAATTTAGTCAAAGTAAAATTTAAATTAATAGATTGAGCTTTCAAGATTTCATTTTTTTTTTACTAAATTCTCATTCAAAATTAATGAATTAAATACGTCTTTTAAAGAATCTAATTGCCTTTTAAAATCACTATTCATTATTAATAGGGCATCTTTTTTGTTTTGCAAAACACTAAAATCTTTTGAAAAAGTTTCAAGTTTGCTTTGAAGCAAAATATTTTTCTTATGCACTTTCTTATGTTCATGATACAATTCATTAAAAGCATTTGTAATTCATCAATGTAATTTGACATTCAAGTTCATTTACCTCATCATCATCGATGGAGTTAGCGACAATCAAGCAAAACTTTTCTTTAGTGATGTCAATATTATCCATTAAACATAAATTGGATAATTCTTCCAATTTTAAATCATCATCATTTCTTGAAGAGGTTGCATTACCATCCCTATCATCCCAAATAGATGTTTTTAATGCCTTTTTTTTAATCAAACTTTGGCCTCTTTTTAGCATTTGGGCAATTGTGATTCTCCCTTATCACCTTTATCTTTTTTATTTATTTATTTATTTCCACCATACTTCTTATATCTCAAAAGCTTGGTGGATTTTCTAACTATCATAGTTATCTCATCATCATCATCATCATCTTCACCATTATATCTATGTTTGTCCTCATTATCATTCACCAATTTTGCAGCTAAGGATTTCTTCTTAATATCACTATCTTCCACCTCAACCTCCTTACTCTTTCCTTCATGATCTATTAAGGATCTAATGAACTCATTAAAATCAAGCACCTTAAGATTCTTATCCTTTTTTATGACTATGAATTTAAGTTCCCAAGCTCTAAACAAATATCTCAAAATTTTACCAACCATTTCTTCATTGGTGATCTTCTTCCCTATGCTAACAAGTTCACTAACAAAAGTGATGAACTTAGTATGCATTTCATGAATACTTTCATTAGGCTTTATGTTAAAAAGTTCATATTCTCTAGCAAGAGTTATTAATGTAAAATCCTTAACTTGACCTATTCCTTTATGAGTGACTTCCAAAAGTTTCCAAATTTCAAAGTCATTTAACAATTTTTAACTTTAGTGAACTTCATATGGTTAAACGCATAAAAGAATGCATTCATGACCTTAGCATTATAACTATGATTTTTTTTATTTATAATCCCACCCACTTATAGGTGTTGGAATAACATCTCCATCCAAATTTATCTTAGTGGATTGAGTATATTCACTCACCAATATTCGAAAAATCAATATCTATAGATTCAAGAAAGGTTTGCATCCTAACTTTCCAATTAACATAGTTTTTATCTTCAGAGAAAGGAACCTTAAACATTAACCCTTTTGTTCCATGATCTTTTCTCCTAGGTAATTAAATAAGGAGTTCAAGCTCTGATACCGATTAAAAGTATTAAAAAGTCTAAGATGGTGAATTAGAGATTTATAACAATTTCTAAAACTTTGAATTTAAATTCTAAATGCATAAAAAAAGCAACACCACATACAATATCAAAGAACACAAATTAAAAGGATGAGGATAAAGAGAGAATCACATTGAATTTTATGGTGGCTCAGACAAACACCTATTCCACTCCTTGAACCTTTGTTCAAGTATTCACTATCAACCCACAATCTTTTTAATTGTTGAGACCATACTGGTTAAACTAATCCATAAATTATTGAAGTTTTGTTAGTTAATTATATAACCATATATATACACCAAAGGATTAGTATATAGATATGTGCTTGCTTTTTTTATGGATTAGTGTATAAATATGTGCACGTTTGGCCTATTTTTCTAAGGCCAGGTGCATATGGGCCATATAGGTCAGGCTTAAGTGCTTTGAGCCTTTTTCTTAGATATCCTTTATTTTTTATTTTTTTTATTTTTACAAATAATCTCTTTGAATCAATTTATTAAAATTATATTTAGGCTATTGTCCAATTATAAATTATTTTTAAGAATATTAGGGCTTTTATGATGATGTTATTAGATGGTTTATGAATGCTTATGTAATACCCCAAACTTTTAAATATAATTTTCTCATATCAAATAATTTATGTACATGAAAAGTGGGCAATTGTTTTTGTTTTAGTCTCTAGTTCACCATTCATTAATTTAATCTACAAGTACAATGATAAAAAAAATATAAATACAAAATAATAAGGTTACAACACTCTCTTGATTACTTACATATCTATTTGCTTACAAACTTCATTAAATATTATGAAGTTCTGTCAAATATGAAAGGCTACATAGCTAGATAACACCTTATTGAGGCTGAGACCATCGAGGAAAAAGTACTTGTAAAAATATAGGATCATGGAAATCAAGATCAACATTTGTATCATCATGACTGCTAATATTTGCCAAACTAAACAAGCAAAATCCCATATTTTATCACATTTGTCATAACCTAATTTTAGACTCTCAGATACTATCATTTTCTTTTATAAAAATTAAAACAAAATACAAAAATAATAATATAAAAGAAAGAGGGTTGAAAAATAAAAAAATGTAGGATGAACAGCGACTTGGTTGGCCATAACGAACTAATAAGGGATCTAAATGCGTAAATGAGAGATGGAGGGACCAAACTAGATTCTTAACAATATTGGAAACTCAATTGCACCCTCAAAGGACCCAAATGTGAAAGACAATGCAAATTCAAGGTTAACTTAAATGAATATTAGATAAATTTGCATAAAACTTAAGTCTAAGGACTTCATTAGATTTTTAATAGGTTGATTTGATTTAATCATAAGTCTAATTAAAGACTTAATTAAGTTTAAAAATTAATTTAGGCTAAAATTAAAAGAATTAATTAAGTGTAAGGACTTAATTAGACTTTTAATGGGTCAAATTAATTTTATTAAGGACTTAATTGGTGAAACATTAAGTTTGGAAACCTAATTTGGGCTTTATTGAGAATATTGAATTTTTAGAGGACCAAATCCATTTTTTACAAGCTTAATCGTATGAAATTAAGGGTGAAGTTGCAAGAAAATCAATGTTTAGAGGTTAATTAAGGGTCAGATTGAAGAAATTTAGGACGAAGGATATTTTTGCAAAAGGCACGTATTATTGGGGGTTGTACCAAACTTTTCTAGGGAATAAATTGAAGAAAATCAACGATTATAGCTGAATTTGGGGGCTAAATTGAACAAATTGAAAACCAAGGACTACTTTGAAAAAAGGTGTTAGACTTGAGGGGTCTCAATTGATGTTCGATATGGTCTTAATTGTATAAAATTAATCAATTTTGTCTCAACTAAGGACGTTCGAGCTTAAATTAAAAGACCATAAACTAAATTGGAGATTGCCCTATCCCAATTACTAAAACCCTAATTTTAAGGGTTTAAGGAAAACAATGTTGTTTTGGTCATGATTCTCCCTTTTTTGAGAATCGTGAACCACTCTTTTGAGCAATAATTATAGCAACTCTGACCTCCTTTGGAAGAATATCGACCGCCATTCGATAGAGGAGCTTCCCCTCTACAAGGCTATATCGCCCTTTTTCAATGTTTGTGTCCCCACCTGCCACATGTAAGCCCTCAACATCTTGTCCCAAGGCCGCCTTGTCTGGTTCAATAAAATTCAACAGTGTTACATCTAACTTTGGATCGATGGTGGAAAGACTACAAACCACCAAATGAAACATGGTTTGATCCTAGTTGAAGACTAGCATTCCCTCTATATAATCTATAACTTGGTTGGCTTCAATGACCATCCATTTTTCAAGATTAATTAATGGAAGGTGCACCCCCAACAAGCTATTTTCAGTTAAATTCTAAAACATTTCATGCATATTTTATATAAATAATAAAAATTATATTTTTATCATACTTTGAAAAATACAAAAATCAATTAATGCAAGTTTGTGATTATCCATTAGGATTTGATCAAAATTTTAAAAAGACCACAAAAATAAATTTATTTAATTAATATTTGGGTTATGAATTTTACAAATTAATGCATATTCCTATTATTAAATTAAATGAATCGACAAAAATAAAATATTAGGAATTAATTGTAGATTTTAATATTTAAGGGTATAAAATTACATTATAAAGTATATCCTCAGGTATTAAATATACAAAAATTATAAATAAATACTCTATTAAAATTTAAGTCTTAGAATGATTAAGATTTAGTCTGATAAGGTAGAGACCTCCTTAGTAGGGGGGATTTGTCTTAAGCCTATAGAGATGAAGACTTTCTTATTGAGGAGGATCTATCTTAAATCTATAAGATAAAGATCTCTATACTGAGAAGAACATTTCTTAAACTTTAGACAGACCAAGAAATAGAAACATGATTTAGAAAAAAAAAACAATCAACCAATAATGTAGCTTACCATAGGTAGGGTGCGCACTATGATTAATGCGTTTTCCCCATACACAACTAGTCTCTTACCTAGAATCTTGTAGACCATTAGGTTTTCTAGTGACCATGATAGTAAGTGGTGACTCCTGAACCCTTCAAATCATAATTTCATGATTAATCCCAAAATATCTAAAAAACTTCGATCCATGGGCAAGATCCGCCATTAGATACTATACACACCATAACATGATGGCGACTCCAATTGGGACATCTATGATTGGACTAAGCTTTGTTGATTGTTTATTTGTTGTGTCCTAATTATTTGTTGGTTTGGGTGATTTAATTTTAGCATGTATTTGTTTACATACTATTCATGCTTTCATGCGTTTTAATTCTGAGAGAATAAACTCAATTCTAGGTTATGTTGGGGATTATTGATCTGTCTCATGACTTTCAGTCGGGGTTTATATTCGTGAAACACCCAACAATGATTTGAGTATTTACTTAATAATGGTGGTCATACTGTGCCCCAATCATTCCTTGTAAACCCCTATACTACCTTTACGAGAGGTAGTCACTAGGTAGATCATATACTTTTTTAAGACCATGTAGTAAGTCTGCCCCTCATGTAATGACTAAAACCTATTCTTAGGATGTTTGACTCCCAATAATTCATTTTGTATTGAGGCAAACTTGATAAAAAAATCTTGAACTCCACAAGATTTTTATAAGCTGAGACCATGACTTCCATATGTTTTTTAGAATACAGACAAAAATCTAAAATGATGCAACTGGTTGAGGGGAATTGCCTAAGGACCAAGGCTGGAGAATTACTTCACATAACTAAAGTACACTGTTCTGTAAATAATTTAGAGAAACTTGTGTCAATTATGGGTTATATGGATGAGACTCTTTTTAAAAGGATGTATGGAAAGATCACTCATCTATAGAGAATTATAGTACAAATTTTAGTTGTCAAACCCCTGTTGTATTTCTAAATTACAAATGTTTAATGTTCAGAGATATTGATATGACCTCTACTATTGAGGAGTATGCTTAAATTTTGAATTTCCAAAGCAACCCTTTTAAGGTTTATTTCAGATAAAGAGTTGGAGACACAACTGTTGAAGTCGCTAAATTGCTACACTTAGACAAAAGTGGCCAATATATAACAACTAATGAAAGTTTTAAGTGAAATCTTACTAAAGCTAGACTGAAGACAACCAAATATGAAGGGAAGTTTGGAGATGAAAGATACTAAGTAGCTGTCTTTACCATCTTTGGGTTAGTGTTATTTTCATCAGAAGCTGCTAGGATTATTAGTGTTGAAGTTGCTAATGTTTTTATTGAATATGAGCAGACGAAGAGCAACCCTACTACAACTATCTTGGCTGACACTTTTCTATCATTGAACCATTATAGGTTACATGGAAGGGGTGCAATGCGATATTGTATTCCTTTGATGTTTATATAGGTGGTAAGCCATTTGAAAACTCCGATAGAGGTTTTCAATAATTTCTGGTGGTTCAACATGAGACCTTTAAAGCTTGTTATGAGTGCAGATTGAAGTAGTTTGGAAGAAAGAGCATTGGTAGAGAAATATCAGGTTCCCTCATAGTAAATTCAGATGGAAAGCCCCTTAGGTAGGAAACTCCTCTTATGTTATGAATTGCAAAGATAAAGCATGGGTCTCGTTGATTGGACTATCTGGTTATGTTAGTTATTCACCTTCATTGTTTGTTAGGTAGTTTAGGGGAATTCAACTTGTACCAGGAACCTAGGGTTGAGCTAAATACACTAGGCTGTTCAAGGATTCTGATTGTTTACCCAAATTAGAAGTTATCAAATAACATTGGAGACAACTTGTACTGGTCATAGAGGTGAAGAAAAGCTTGAATTCCTAGTTAGTCCTAATTATTTAGTTTGGAGAAACGATGGGTATCCAGAGTATATAATAGCTTTGAAGTACAAGGCCTATTAACAATGGATGAAGCTAGGCCATCTCTCACCAAGGAACCTAAAAGAAAGAGAATTAGCAATGAAAAGGAGCTATAAGATGAATTGTATAAGCTTAGAATTGAGCCAAGTCATGGCAAGAATCAATACTTGATTTGGTGAACAAAAATGTGGTGATGAAAAAGGAACTAATTACTCTAACAAGGTTTTCCAATGACAAAGCAAATACTGACAAAGAACTGATTGCTTGTTTAAAAAATGAAAGAGATAATAGTAAAAAGAGATTGGAAGTTGAGAAAGAAAAAAACAGATTAGTCAATCTCAACATCGAAGAAGATAGAAGATTAAGAGCTTAGTATATGACTTAAGTTGATTAGAAAAATAGTTGAATCAGACATGACGAATTACTAAGATGGAATAAATGCCCTAAGAGAATAAGTCACCATGGTTCAATCTAAGTTAGAAATCCAAGAGGAGGAATTTAAAAAGCTAAGGGGTTAACATCTAAAGGTCAAGTAAGAGTTGAGTAGACTAAAGCAGAAATTTAAAGAATGACAAGACTACATCATTAGATTTAATGTCCAAATGAACACAAAGATAGTTGGACTTGATATTAAGCATGAACTTTAAATGGTTAAAGACTAGATCCAATAGTTGAAAAGGACAGTTCTGATATTGAATAGAAACAATGAGTCATTAGCCACAAGCAATAGTGCGCTTCTCCAAGATAAAACTTTGTAACATTACCAAATAGAACAAACAAAAAGGTTAATTGATAAGGTGGCTTGAAAGACAAATGAACTGTGAGTGAAGGCCTCTCTGATTAGCAATAGTGCTACTAGATAAAAAGAATATTTGAATGATGTTTTAGCATTTATTAGAAATGTAGCCAATAAAGGTATTGCTTTTAAGAATGAATAGATATGTATAGGAATTTTATCTCTCCATAAGCAAAAAAAAAAAAAAAAAACTCCTCTCCATATGTAAAAACTATGTCTTTGTTGAATAAAAGGGGCTTAGACCCACTCTTTTTGTATTGCATTCTCTAACGTGTATGAGATTTTCTAGTAACTTCAACCCTCTAAAATAATATGTTCATAAACACCATTTAACCTAAAACTTTACCAACATATAACTCCATTTGTTTAGTATCTCTCTATAAAATTCCAGCTCGTTCTAATGTACAGTCTGAGAGATATGTTTGATCTCACAAAACTGGTCAGCAGACATTTTAAGATCAAATATAGACCTGACTTGTTTCATATCAAGATTAAAGCAAATAGACGCCAAATTATGAAGGACCATATGTGGTGACGAAAGCCTTTTTCCAAAGGAGCTTTTGATTTTGACCAAAATGAACGGAGATGATTTACCTAAGCCTATAAAATTTGATGTTGTAAAGAAGTACTATACATAATGTACAATGTCGATGAATCAATAAAGATTAAGATTTGGCTAGAAATTCGTTGGTGTATTTTCCTCTTTATAAACTCTAAAAAACTCCGAATAACCTTTCATATGATCTCATAGGCTAAAAAATACTTTGTTTTTGCTAAAGTTAAATCAAATTTCAATCAAAAGTTTTTGGAAATTCAAAGGCATTAGTACAAATTTAGAGGTCAAATTGGTTAACTCATATATTAGTTTTTCATTGTTGTGGTCAATTCAATTTTCACATATATTCTTGTTCTTTAAGCATAATTCATATAACATTTATTTTAAATAATAGTCCTCACTTATGCAACCAATCTTAAATTGTTTATTTCAATAGCCCTTACTCATGTGGTTGGCTTAAAAAAACATTTATATCAATTGCCTTGCTTATGCATCCGACTTGGAAACTATTTGATCACTAGCCCCTACTCATGTGGCCGGCTTGGAACATTTTATCATTATTCCCCACTTATATAGCTAGCTTGAAATTATTTTTTCAATTAACCCTCACTCATGTGGCCATCTCAAAAACATTTTATCAATTACAAGGTCCACCATTGTGATCGATTTAATTTTTTTTTCATTATTGCAATTAGTTACGATTATGTACTAGTTACTATCATTGCAATCAATCACAATTTCATTTTGGTGACCGTTGTTATGGTCAATGACAATTTACATATATATTTTTTTTATTTTGCCATTGCGGTTGATTACAACTTTTACATATTACATTCTTGCCTCATAGGCATATTATCATGCTGAACAATTATACACAAAAGCATATTACTTTCATAAAATTCCAACATAATGAGAGCAATTTAAATAAATAATTTAAAACGCAAGAAGATGACCCTTACCTTGAACTCTTACTACACAAGCTCTTGAGAAATCAAGTCCATATCAAATACTTCTCCTACAACTCCCAAACAATAACATTTAATGTTCATACCACTAATTTAAAATTCAACCACATAAATCTCTATACATCCCATTATATTCAATCATGCAAATTTCCATACTTACATAATTACATTTTCCACTTCTCATAGTCACACCTATTTAATCAACTATATTCCATTCACACTCAACTTCAAACATGCAAAACATTGCTACAACATATTTAACCAAATCTTTAGTCAATATGCATCAAACTTAGGATTCTAAATTCTGATACTTTCTGAAAATATGGCCATAATTATCCAATTATACAATAGTCTTAATTTTCAATAATTTTTCCTAACACATAATCAATTAGTACAAAATTTCATCACTAACCAAAATTTCCATATCTTGCATCTTTACAATTATAAATTTTCAACCATATTTAACAAAATTCAAAACAAACAGACTTACAACGTTTTACCTCATTTCCAAATATCTATAACATTGTTTAAAACATCAATCTCACACATTTCTATCAAATTTTCATACGCATAATTTATATTCCATGACATGTCCTTACTTTCGATCATACAATTTTTTATATTCTCAAATTACTATATTACGCTTAAACACATTCAATTTCACATATTTATATCAATGCATATCAATCAAATCATTTCATATTATCCACATAGAATCATCACATCTCACATAACTAAATTCTTAGCTCCAAGATGTCATTACACCCTACCATAACCAAATCCGCATTCACAAATACACAATTCCTCACACATTCCATATCAACTCATTTTATAAACCACCTATAAATCCTAACATTTTATATCACTAACTTCCTAAAAACATGTTAACTTACTTTTATGTTATCCTTTTTAATTCAAGTCTTAAATAGACTCCTTTTCAAATCCAACTAGATTGACAAATTAACTTAACAAAAAATCAATTAAACATGAAATGTAATTTTACAAACTTGTATACTTATGCTCTTTATGTTTTTATAATATTTTCATTTATTCTTATTAACAATCACCATCATATATATACAACATCAACATAACACAATTTAACTAATAATTTGACCAATTCTAGCAAAATTTATAATTTTGTCATAACTCTCCCAATTCATTTTCTAACCATGTTACTTTTAATACTAAAAATAATTTAGCTTGTTATAACTGAATTTAATATATAATTTGTTATAACCCCTCTCATTAGGATTATCTAATCAATAAGGACATCATAACAACACAATTTAGCTTGAACATCAAGATGAATTTTCTTGATTTCCTAAAAAATTCATAAGCCAACTATTTGACTAATTTTAACAATATTCACAATTTTATCATAATATCCACAATTTGTATTACAAACATATTTTCTTCAATATCAAAACACAATACATAATCCTATTTAGCAATTTCACATACCATTAGAACATTTCTTTCACTTCCATAATATTACAACCATGTTTACTTTAATATATTACACAATTCTCAATTCTCAATGTACATCCATACACCTCATACATTTGAATCATAATTACACTTTAACCCAATACATAATTACACATATAAGATTTTCAAGGTTTTATATTTACACTCTTTCTATACACGCCCCTATCAGATGTAATCTACATAACCAATAATAAATCTCTTGTGAACACAATTTCTGATACTTACTCATTAAATGAACATGCAATATTATAAGATTTAAAACAATTTTTCATCTCCCCTAAAGTTCCCTTTAAGGTTGGCTATAAATGACTAATTTCCCTTTGTTTATTCTCTTGAATTTTCATTTCTATCATCCATTTCATGACATCTTAACTAAATTTCTACAAAACATCATTTCCCAAAAATGGTGGATTTATTCCCCTTTTCCCAAAGGAAAATTAAAAATGTAAAATACTTGAGGATATATCCCTTCGATAATTGAATCCTATTTTGTAGTTCTTGCTAATTTCTCCATCAAGTCAGCTTCTCCTCTTCAAAATCTAAACTTTCTCTTTCTAAGTTCTAACATCTTATCATTCTTTTTAACCCATGAAATTTTGGTATCTATTTCCTATAAAAACTTCATCTCCATTGTCACAAACTCAATCTCTCAACAATAATTTTACAGAAGAAGAAGAGGTTTCAGCTCTCTTTTTCTACCCCAAACCCGTTAGCTAACCCATGAGAAAAAAAGGGAGTGTTATTTTCTTCTAATGGATTTTTCCCTCACACACTTTTAAAGCACTAAATTTTTAAAGCCGTGAGAAATCACCAAGTTTTGAAGAAATGTAAGGAATGTAGCTCTCCCCTTTTGCTGGAACGTTGGCCAGGTATAAAAAAAGAGGAGGGGCTGTTTGTTTCAAAATTACAAAGTTGCCAATGTTGTCTATATAATTACAAAACAGCCACTCATTTATTTTTTAACATTTGTAGTTTCTTTATGAAATTTTTCATACACGATTTTATTCCCATTTCATCCAAAATTAATAATATTCATTGACTATATTTACCCCTAATCACCATAATCATTTTTTTGGGTTAAATTTAGGGTTTGTACTGATAGTTGATATTACTCGCGTGTAAATTTATATATTCAAAGTTCTATTATATTTTTCTTTAAAGATTTTCATATGACGAGGTTATAAAAATCACAGGAATATTCTGGGATGAATTATTCCTAGAAATTCTCATACATCATTTATGGTGAATTCAATGACCTCCACTTCAAAACCACGTAGGCTTCTCCTTGGGCAACTCTTTCCCTCAAGGGATATAAAACTCTTCTGGAATAAATACCTGCACAAAGTCCCTTGGGAGTGAGGATGGGGGACCTCCAAAGATCAAGTTAGTACTAGGAATATTTGTGTAAAGAACAACACTAATGAAGATATTAAAGAGCTTTTATAAAGGTATAGAAAAGGTTGGAAAAGAAGGTCTAAAGGTCAGGGGAAAAAGCTGAGAATCCTCTTCTGTTTTTTCTTACATTCTTTTATATTACCTTATTTGAACTGCCTCATGCAACATAGAAGGGGTAGAAAATTAATCTTGTATGATTAAGATAATATTATCTTACTGCTCATATCATCACATATAATTAATGTAAGCATGGACTGCTTGTTCATATTTAATGGGATTATAATGGGCATCATAATTATTAATCCAGGCTCAGCCTATAGGAGGCTCGGTGTGAAGTGACCCTTTAGCCATTCACTCAACATGGGGGACGTTGAGTGCAACTCAAACCCCAAGCCCAGGAGAAATCGGGTCCAACCCGTGACTGCACCCAAGAATGGTCAGGGACGGCCGTGCCACTGCCCAACATGGAGCTGGGCATGGTCGCGTCCTTAACCCAACAGGGGTTGGGGGCGCGGACGCACCCAGACCCAACAGGGTGTTGGGGGTGGTCGTGCTTAACCCAACAGGGGGTTGGAGGCGTGGACGCGCCCAGACCCAACAGGGTGTTGGGGGCGGTCACGTCCAGACCTAACAGGGGTTGGGCGCGGGTGTACCCTCACCAAACGGGGGGTTGGGCACAGTTATGCCCCTCCCCAACTTAGAGTTAGGCGCGATAAAGACATAATCCCATCTTGGGTTATGACTTTCATGTGTTGTCTTTTAAATGGGATTGATTTGTAGAAACCATGACCTAGTAGTAGCCCTCAAAGTTTGCTCATTTTTGGAGAAATGGGGAGGCTAAAGACTAAAGAGATTTTTGACTAACCTTAGTTGAGTCATGACCCTGGTCAGGGTGTCCCTTTCAAGGCCTTACTGGAAGGGATGGTGTTCTTAGAGAGTTTGTTATTTGAATCTTCAAGATGTATTCCTAGTCCTTTTTTCTTAGAAGTGTTGGACAATCACTAATGCCTTAGAGAAGTGGGTCTGAGAATCCATAAAGGTTTATAACCCCGCTTGGATCAGGAATAGGTGCTATTATAGGAGGGCTGGTTTCAACACTTCTTGATGTAGTAGAGTATGGTACCCGTGCTATCCAGGAGATATATAGGTCCAAACCGTATATAGGGTGTGTAACCCGGGATGGATAGATGGGGTGAGCCTGATAAGGCCGCCCTATACTCTTAAATGCCATAGAGACTGGTCCTATACTGTCCAGGAAAGATGTGGGTCCTAGATCACACATATGGGTTTCACACACATGGGTTTCACACACATGGGTATGTAGCCCATTTGGACAGACAAGATGGACTTGATAAGGTCGCTCCAGTGCTGTTACTTCCAACTAAAAAGGCTAGACATAAGAAAAGGAGGGGACATTGAAAGCTGCCTTGAAGAGTGAAGCATTGATCCCATACTACTGCCCTGGAGAGGTGGGTCTCTAATGCCACAAGAGTGTATAACCCCGTTTGGTGATAGTAGAGGTTGATGCTCACTTTGGACTTCGCTGCCATCCTAGAGAAGTGGGTTCCGGATACCATAGGGGTGTGCAACCTTGTTTGGATCGGTAGGAAGTATTCCTGAGAAAGGAATGTTAAATTAAATAAGAACACAAGTGGTAAAAACATGCATTCTTAATTTATGTATTTAATAATGATACAACTTAAGGTGGTCTGGGTGCCATGCATGAGAAAGGTCAGAGCCTTATAGATCTTGTAGATGATAGATGTTAGCTCTAATCACCAGTGTCACCCTAAAAGGGCCATCCCATTTTGGAGCTAGTTTTCCTCTACTCTCTCTGTTGCCCGTGGCCTCTAGCTTCCTTGGTACCAAATCCCCTTATTTAAAGGTTTGTTCTTAACTCTAATATTGTGGTATTGAGTGGATTTATGTCTGTAAGCCTCATTCTTTATAGCAGCTGCAAGTTTAGGTTCTTCTAGAAAGTCGACAATGACTCTGAGTCCTTTCTCATTGTTTTGAGGAGAGAAGCATAGTACCCTGGCATTGGGGCATCCAATCTTTGCTGGGATTATGGATTTAGTCTTATATATGAGGAGAAAAGGGGTTTCCCCTATTGAGGTCTTTGTTGTTGTTCTGTATGCCCACAAGATTTCATTTAAGAGCTCCACCCATTCTGATTTGACATCTTTTATCTTCTTCTTCAAACCGTTGAGCAGGACCCCATTGGTAAGTTCAGCTTGCTCATTCATCTAGGGGTGTGATACCGAAGAGAACCTGTGATCAATCTGCAACCTTTCACGTTGTTCCCTCATCTTCTGGTTGTCGAACTAGGTTCCATTGTTGGTGATCAGTATCCTAGGTACTCCAAATCAGCAGATCACATTTTTCCATAAGAAAGAGATCACCTTGTTTGCTGTGATGTCTGCTAATGATTCATCTTCCACCCACTTAGTGAAATAGTTCATGACCACTATGATGAACTGTCTTTTCCCTGTTGCTTTGGGGAAAGGTCCTAGAATATCTATTCCCCATTGGCAGAAGGGCCAAGGGGAAGGGATTGTTGTCATCTCAACTGATGGTTGCCTTGACACTAGGGCAAATCTTTGACACTCATCACACTTCTTTACCAGGTATCTAGAATTTTGGAGTATGGAAGGCCAATAAAAGCCCGCTCTTGTGATCTAAGCAGCCAAGGCTTTAAAACCTGCATGCAACCCGCAAACTCCCTCGTGTATCTCTCTCAAAACATAAATGCTTTCCTTTGAAGACAAGCACTTGAGGAAAGGTGATGATGTGGATCTTCTATACAAAACCCCGTCAATTAAACAGTAACCTAAGGCTTTCTTGGTCAGTTTAATGGCCTTTAGTCTGTCCGAAGGCAAAGTCCCTGTGAGTAGGTATTCCTTGTTCGGTGCTCTCCAATCCTCAGCTCCCATGATTGGGAGGGTTGTAGCGCTGCTCTCTTCCACGCTAGGATGGTCTAGGACTTCAATCCATACATCAATGGGGAGGTCGGTCGAGTTAGCACTGGCTAGCTTGGAGAGGAAATCAGCTCGTGTATTTTCCTCATGGGGCACTCTGATGATGTTGATTATCCTATCCTTCTAAGCTAGGATGACTTTGACCTTTTCAAAATATAATATCATGGTTGGATCCTTAGCTTCATATGTGCCCTGGTATTGCCCCACAATCAGTTGAGAATCATTGTGCACCTGTAGAGGATATGCCTTTAGGGCTTCCGCCAAACCTAAGCCTACTATCAAAGCCTCACACTCGGCCATATTGTTGGTAGCTAGAAATCCAAACCTGAACCCGTATTGGTAAACCTGCTCCTCTGGGTTGATAAAACACTACCAGAAATTCGCTAAATAGCAACGGATTTACCGATAGAATATGTTTGTCGGTAATTTGAGGTCGGAATTACCGACGGACACTTTTCCGTCCGTAATTCAGTCGGTAACTACGGGTTTTGGCGGGTTATTTTTTCTGACGGATTCAAAACGACAGCCAGTACAGTGACGTGACCGGTTCGCTGTTTAAATTGCCGACGGAATCACCGAGGGATTTGAAATGGCAGATCCGTACGGTGACGTGTCGATGTTTTCGTCAGAATCACCGACGGCATCACCGACGGAAAAGCCGTAGGTGAAACAGTCGGAAAAAGTTAATATATGTCAACTCTGCCGACCCTCTCCTCCCCTATTTCTCCTTCTTCTTCCTAATCCCAACTCTCCCCATCTGCAAACAACCAGCCCCCCCTCCCCCCAAACAAAAATATCCCTCATATCAGCACAACAAGTTATATTTCTTGAAGTTTTGTGGTCACAGCATCCGTGTTCTGATTTACCAACGAATTTTATTAATTTTTGTAAGTAATTATATCTTTTTAAATTTTAACATTTAATTAAATGTCAATTTTATTGTTTTTTAGTATATGTATTTTGTTAGTAGATGTACATGTTTTATTGTTATTTCTCAAACAAACTTG
>Ga0307515_10007212_pt1 | contig 22021 bp, 4 predicted proteins | sample 17_EM_MG_FD_194513 | JGI IMG/M metagenome (GOLD analysis project Ga0307515, IMG submission 194513) | Populus trichocarpa ectomycorrhiza microbial communities from riparian zone in the Pacific Northwest, United States - 17_EM | ecosystem: Host-associated > Plants > Roots > Unclassified | place...
CTAGGAGCTAAAATCTTTATTATTTACAAACGATCTATTAATAAATACGAAGAGCTTAGCGGTAGGAAGATTAATAGGCACGTAGAGTAGTCCCCAATCGAGATAGTTTATTTACCAGGAAAGACGTTTATTAAGGGCAAGAACGTTATCCTTAGTTAGTTCCTAGTGTTAAGCGGTAATAGAGAGATTAAAGGAAGCCTTGGGTTAATAGATAGAAGCAATATAAGCTCCGCAAGCACGTTGCTCTACGTACCCTTACTTTAAGGAATTAACGTTAATAACGTTAATCTTTTTACCTTAATCCTTCTGGCGTAAAGCAATGGAATCCTTATTTAGGGAGAGGATACATCTATTAAAGAGCAATAGTGTTGTTAAATTAAGCTTTTCTTTTAGCTTTGCTATTAAATTTGCCTTTATTAGCTTATCTTCTTTAAGAGCTAAGAATTAGTCGTCTCCTAAGATAATTATATCGTTAGTTTATATGCCAACAATTCCAAACGGAGTTCCTATGGTTGTAATAAGGAAGTAAGGGTCAAATATAGATATAGTTATTAGAAGCTTCTCCTTATAGTGCTTACTATAAGTAGCCCACTAATAAGTTCCTGCCTCTGCGATTCCGTATAATGGCTTAAGTATAACTATAATTGTATCTTCGGGGTATTAGTGTTAAATTTACTCTAGAAGGTATACCAATATTAAGCGCTAAAGGTGTGTCTTTAATTAAGTATAGGCCTAAGTAATATCTCGCAAATAAACCGCTATTCTATTCTTTATTAAGGAGAGAGCTAGCGCAATAATAACTTGCTAACTAGCTCGTTAAATTATAGGAGATTATATAAGAATTACCTCCTTGCCATTATTATTATAACTTTAGATAATAAGTCTTAATTTCTTAAATAGGGTATTAGTAGCTTTGCCCTTAATCTTATTAACCATTCTTAACTTAAAGATGCGAACTCTATCGAACTTAGTAGGGTTATACTTCTTAAATTTAAAGACTCCTCTTATAATAAGACCGTCGATCTCCTGCTTATTAGATGCTTAGAAAAGGGCTCCTAAAGTTATAATACAGCCTTCCTTTTAGAGCTATTTTGCGAGCTTAAAGTTAGCCTTCTCTTTAGCTATTATAAAGGCCATTAATAGCTCAACCCTACTCTTAATAGCGGTAACAAATTACTCTTTAAAATTAATAAGATATTAGCAGTTTTGTAATCCCTTTAGGCGACCTCTACCGCGTTATAGCTGCGGCATATCTACTACAACTATATTAGAATTGTGGTCCCCTTCTAGGGCACGTTAATTATAGTTCTCCTTTAGGGTATCTTCTAGGGCATCCTATAAAGGCTTAGAACTATTATCTTTATAGTAGGGCTTAATAACAGTTAAACGGAATTAAGTAGGTCTATAGGGCATCTAAATAGTGCAAGTTTAACCATTAATTATAATAAGTTTATATAGGCCTAACCATCCTTTCTTTTCACGCTATACGCGTACGTTAGATTAGAGTGGCAGATTAAGCGTAGTTAAGGTATTTAGGCCATTTCTTGTTCCTAATACGTCGTTAACCTAGCGCGTGGCGTAGAGACGTCATATCTCCTTTATTGCCTTATAAATAGCCTTAGCTTATTACATAACGGAGGGAGATAGTAGAGAATCATTAGTTATTTAAGGGTAGGCGCTAAAGACTAGTAATATAGGTACGAGCCTATCTAGGCTAGCGGAATTGTTAATAGTCTTAACAGCCATCTATAAGATAAGCTCTTTACTAGCGCCCTTTAGTTCTAAAGAAATAATCTTACATACGCGGCGTAATGGCGCGTAATATTACTCCACTTTTCTAATACTATTATATGCCTTAACAGGGACTTTCTTAACCTTAATTAACATTGCCTTTACCTATTATTAAAATTCTACAGATAAGAAGTTCTTTCCTATATCGTAAATAATTTAATTAGGAGGTCCTAGGTAGACATTAATCTAGCATAACTAAAGGGTATCCTATACGTTCCTAGCTAATATATTATTTAAAAAACGTGCGGCTTAGAAGAAGGTTAAGAAGTTAATAACTTAGAGTACTAGCTTACCGCTAAGGTATATAACATTAACAATAATACAGAAGTTAAAGTTGTAGTTATCTTTAAGGGTAAACTTAAATCGGCCAGGGAACTTTTAGTTTATTTAGCAGTAATAGCAGTACTTTATAAGGTGCTTAATTGCCTTAACTTTAACTTTATAACCTACTCGCTAAAGAACCCTAAGCAATTAGTAAACGGATAGGTGGCCAAAACAACGGTGTAGTTAACGTAGCTCTAACTTAGTTAAGTAGCTCTAAGCAACGCTCTTTTCTAGTTAATAAAGAAGCAACTAGGGGTAACCCTACTTGCGCATAACGGGCACCTAATTATCTCCCTAAACGAGTATATTCTTAAGGTTGTTAAGCTTAATGCCTAATTTATCTATATCTCTAATATAAAATAGAAACGGAGTGTTTATAGAAATAACGTGGAAAGTAATATACCCTAAGGGGGTTTTAACCCTAATCGTGCCAAGAGAGATTATAGTGCCCTTGCCAAAGCGGATTATATATTAGCCTACTATTAACTAGTCAATCTAAATAGAGCTATTAAGCTGCTAAAGAGCTTAAACTTAAGGTTCTCCTACTATAGATACTCCTGCGGCTCCAGTATCTGGTATAATACTATAGAAGATATTTACTAAGTATCTATCGTTAAAGAAGAACGCAGAACTCTCCTTTAGCTTATTAAAAATATCTAACTTCATAATAGCATGGAATATAGATTAGTCATTAAGGACAGTAATAGTTTATATGCCATCTACCTTACCATACTTAGTAAAGTATTAGTTAGGAGAGTAGTCCTCAATTTCTATATCTATAAGGAGCTGTTTAGTCTTACTTAATCCATTATCTATAAGTCCTTTAACACCCTTAAATTAGCTTAGGAAGCTCTAGTAATACGCAACCGTAGGGTATTAAGTATATTAATTAAATTTATTATATGCTTATTTTCGCTTATTAAGGGTATACTTTATTAACCAGCATCTAGGTTTCCCATATATATAGCACTTCTTTTATTAAGAGAATAATAATAATAAATCGTATCTATTATTAGATCTACCACCCCAGAAACTGCCTCCTCTAAAGCTATTTCTATAGAAGTTTCCCCAGAAACCTCTACTACGGTAATTCCCTTTACTATAACCTCCATATATACGGTCTATCCAGTTCTAGTTATATTAGTCTAGAATACCAGTTTAAACAGGGTTTTCGGTATAGAACTGTTAGGATTCTTATATTTATATTATAGTGCCTACAGCAGAGCGTAGTTTAGTATATACTCCTTTAAATATATCCGCAGGTTTATATAGCGATAAGTTACACTTAGGAATACTACGGCATGCTAAGATAACCTAATCCCTTAGGCTGTTCTTATTTTAGTAAGTTTCAGTAAGGCCACATTAGATTTTCTAGAGTTTATTAAAGAGTAGTTAAAGGCACTCTAAACAAGTCTTTATTAGGTTAGAAGCAATAACTCTCTAAAATATAGTCTCTCGCTATTTAGATATATAAAGTTAGCAATTCTTATTAGTCTTAAAGTGGGCTCTAGTAAGCTAAAGCATTATATTAAAGCTATAGTTTTTACCCGCAATATAGTTATAATAGAATATCGCCGCCCGTCCCGTTAACATAATAGAGAAAGTATAATAGAACTAGTGGCTCTAAATTCCAACTTTATTACAACAGTCATAAAAGACTTATAGTTTTGCTCTAAGTATATCGTATAGTTCTCCTCTAAACTTCTTCCCTTTATCCTAGTATATTTTCATCAAATTTATAACTTCCCGTAAGGGGATCTCGTTAGTTAGTTAAAGTAAGGGGGGGGTTAAAAGGCTAAGACTGCCTAGAAAACCATTACTAGGTAGAGTTAGTAGTTAGTAATTGCCTTTAGGTCTACGGAGGGGGTTAAGTTTTAAATTAAAATTGCCTTTATTAGAGAATATATTTATATCTAATTTATTATTTATCTGCTTATAAATCTCTTCTAGTATCCAATTTAGTTCCTCTTAGTTATTAATAATAGCCTAAAGGTTACCTGCAATCGGAGATCCATTTTTAACAACAGTAACTCTATTCCTATAAAGGAAGTCGCGGAATTCCTAAATAACCTAAGTGTTTTTAAGCTTCCATATATTTAAGGTCTACTCCGTAAAATCTTCCTAGAAACACTCCTATAGCTTAAAATTAGTGTAAAATCTACTTTAGTAGAATAAAAGCTAGTAGAGGATAAAACTATTTACTTATTTTGCTGTATAAGTAGCAATATCTATCGTAAAATCATCCTAATTCTCGTTAATAACCCTGGTATATATATCTACCCCTAGTAGTAAGGTAGCCTTCCAATCGTTAATATTATCGTTTTCGCTTTAATTTAATTTTACTATTTTAGCCAATTTTAAATTAAGGTCTTATTACATTTATAAGGTATTATAAGTCAAGGGAGTTATAGGGTAAGTAGAGCAATCGGTGGTTTGGAAAGTAGGTGGAAGGTATTATTATAGTTTTCCTTTTTTAACGCGTTTTTGGACAAGGGACTGCGATCTAGGGCTTAGATTCTAGCCTTAAATCGCAGGTCATAAAGCGTATTATTTAGCGTAATAGATGCCGAGATTTATAATATCGAAGGCTTAGATTCTGGCCTTATATCCTTAAATCCCTAAAAGAGTTCTATTTAACACTTAGATTCTGGCGTTAGTAGACAGCTTCCTTTAGCACGAGTAGCACTAGTACAGTAGCTCATCTCTTCTTAATAGAATACCTAGCTGTTCTATGGTATAACAGTGAAGTTAACCACTAATTAGTGTTGGTTACATAAGGGGATATTACGTAGCTACGGTTCGTAGATAGTATAATGGTTGTTTTTCGATTCTTTTAATAGAAAGGGGAAGGGTAAGGAACTTAAGGTTCCTCACTACGCTAGTGCCGCGGCGACACGTGACAACCACGTGCCTTATTCCCGACAATATATATTACCACGTATATTAATAATATCTTAATCTATTTATCTTTACTTTCTAAGTATTAAAAGCACATCTAAATAGTCCTTAAACGCCTGCGAGACGCGGGCTTATAATATAATATTAAGAAATACAAGTTCTACGCGTTTAAAGTTATATACTTAGGCCTAATTATATCCTATAATAGAATTAAAATAGACCCTAAGAAAATTGCTATAATTATAAACTAGGAAAGTCCTAATAGTATATAAGATATCTAAGGATTTCTAGGATTTGTAAATTTCTATTATTAATTTATTAATTTCTTCTTAAAAATTGTTTAGCTATTAATAAACTTAATAAGGAAGAATATAAGATTTAAATAGACTACTAAATATAAATAAGCTTTTAATAACCTAAAATATTATTTTATAACTGCTCTAATTCTTACCTACTTTAATCTAGACCTTAAATATATTATTAAAATAGACTTATCTAATTATATACTAGGAGGAGTGTTATTATAATATAATAAAAACGGCAAGCTACGCCTAGTAGCCTTTCTCTTCCGGAAACTTACCCCTACTAAATTAAACTATAAAATTTATAATAAGGAACTGCTTATAATTATTAAATATTTTAAACAATGGCGTCTAGAACTTAAAGGACCGTTATTCCTAATATACGTATTAACGGACTATAAAACCTATGGTACTTTATAACTATAAAGCAATTAATATAATACTAAATTCGTTAGGCTAAATACCTTTTATAATTTAACTTTAAGATTATATACTAACCTAGTAAACTTAATTAGAAGCCTAACTTATTAATATAATAATTATAGAACTTACCTACTAATGCCTTTAACGAATAGATTATAAATTAATTATAAATTATACTACCCCCTAAACGCTTTAAGAAACTACGCCCTATATTTTTAAACACGGAGCTTAATAGGAATAAATTAGAAATTAATAAGTGGGATATAGAAATTAATAAATTAATAGAGTATAAATGTGTCTGAATAAGTTCGCACGGGAATTTATAGACGCAATCACGTGAGCTAAGCGAGCTCAGAAAACCCCTTAAATTCTACCTATTTATGTACGATTAGAAGAACAAGTCACCACCATCTAAAAGAGCATACAATACTATACGTATTTCGTGCCCCTGGATATGACTTACTTATATCATTAAGTTAATATAAACAAAATGTAAAAACGTCCCCTAGATAGTAGATATAATAAAAGCAATTTAAATAGGGAAACGGTAATATAAGGATATTATACTCGCTAAATGCGAAATCTATAATAATTAGTTATGTTATTAATAAAAGATAGTAATCCCAAATTCCGAACCCTTATAATTTAAAATACTTAAATTTGTATACAATTCCCCTATAGTAGGGCATCCTAGCTATATAAAGACCTATAAGATTATTTAATAAGCATATTACTGGCCTATAATACACAACTATATATAAAAATACGTTTAAGTATACAGAATATGCGTATATAGGAAGACCTCTTATATAAAGAAATAAGGAGTACTTTAACCGTTGCTAATTTTAATGCAAAGATGGCGAGATATCTTAATTAACTTTATAGTTAACCTGCCTAATAGTAATATGTTATATTATAATATTCAATTACGCTATTATGGCTCCCGTTAGGGTCTATGCAGCGGGTCTATATAGGTATATATATATATATATATATAAGAGGGGAACCGTACCGCTAGGGCCAGATAAAACCTCTCCTTCTCTTATTATACGGCCTATATGGCTTATTATGCGGCCTATATAGCCTCTCTTCTAATTAATAACTGCTAAGCATGAGTAAACGTCTCTTTAAGGCGCTATAGAAAAGCCATTTTAATGCGTACTCCTAGGTCTGTCTAGTAGGGTATATAGCTAAGGCCTAGGTTCCGTTCCTAGCTGCTTCAGTTATTTAGGTAGGGCGTAGGCCGGTGGCTTATAAGGCTAGTAGTGGTATAGAAGGTTCTATTATTTATATCTGCGTTAACGTACGCAGCTTTATACCTTGCTAAGTTTTATTAAGTTCTATTAGGATATTAACTTCTGCCAAATTCTACCAGGCTATTAAATTCTGTTAAATTCTACTAGGTTACTAAAGTTCTGCCAACTTCTATTAGGTTATTAAATTCTGCTAAGTTGCTAAGATTCTGCTAAATTCTGTTAGGTTGCTAAAACTCTGCTAAATTCTATTAGGTTGCCAAAACTCTACTAAATTTTATTAGGTTGCTAAAATTCTGCTAACTTCTATTAGGTTGCTAAATTCTACTAAATTCTGCCAGGTTAATAAGTTCTACTAAATTCTGCTAGGTTGCTAAAGTTCTACTAACTTCTACTAGATTGCCATCTATAAAATTCTACTATATTCTGCTATCCCTACAGTATTTATCCTCCGCCTCTTAAAGCACTTCCTAGCCTCCTCTCTTTACCCTAACCAGCTCTTTAGTAAATAAAAGGTGTAGTAAAAAGTTTATTTATATAAACTAGTCTATAACTACTTTAGTAACCTTTAGCTTAGTTAGGAGCTCTTTATATAAGGATATTCCAGTATAGTAATATATTTCCGCCTAGCTAGTAGCGTATCTAGGGCAGAACACCACTATATGCATTATTAATTGTTAGCTATAGCCGTATAGGCAGGCTAGGGTTAGGTGCCCTAGTACTTTTTAATAGTAAAGATATCTGTTAAGCCCTATATACTTAGTTCTAAATAGCGTATTAATTATACTCTCTACCTTTATAAGCCTCGCGTGGCGTTTAAAGACTTTCTTATTTTATAGCTCGGCCTGGGCCGTTATATAGTGGGTAAGCGTGCTCTAGTACTTTTCCTATTCCCTTTTCCACCACTCCTTAAACGCCTCTTATACCCTAGCCCTTCTACTTCTCTTATACTGCGCTTTAAATAAGTCTATTAGCTATATATCTGTCCCTAAGATAGTAGCCGCTATCCTTTTAAGCTTATCCCGTCTAGTGGGCCGTATTAGTAGCTTTATTCTAGGCCAGAGTTAATAGGCTATTGTGGCCCGTATAGTATTACATTCCCTCTTAATATACTTTCTTACTAGTCCTTCCCGCGTCCTCTCCGCGTAGGCTATAGCTAGCTCTTTAAGGTATATTTAAAGCGGCGGAAACCCCGTCTCGTGCTTTAGTACTACTATTAGCGTTAATTTATACGCCCCTGTAATAGTACGGAAGTATAGGTTCTATACTACGCCTAGCTAGTATAGCTTGGTTTTACTTATCTCCTTAGGCTTTATCTACTCTAGTGGCGAGTACTAGATACTATATCCGTATAAAATTACCAGCTAGACTACGGCGGAGTATATTATCCGCGCTTTTTAGAAGGAGGCGCCATATATAGAGGCCGTAAGCTAGGTTAGTGCGGCTATTTAGGTAATTACCTTTGTCTTAATAATGTTAACATACGGTCCCTATTTAAGCTTTAAGTTAACTTATACCCCTAATATACGTAGGTTACTAACTAGGCCTTTCGTAAAGCTATATATATTAGCTATAGCCTTTATATTAAACTTCTTGTGGCTCCTTATAAAATAGATAAGGTAGTACTTTTTAGGGGCAAATACTACCCTATGCTGGCGTGCCTACGCTATATATACCTTATGCGCCCTTTTTATAGTTTTGCAGTTTTCCTCTATAGTCTTACTATATGTTAGTATATTAGAGTTGTTAACAAATCTAAATGCCGTAGTGGTTCCCCTTTATAGCTCTAGTAGGAGTATATAGGCAAAAAAGAGGAATAGGATTGGCGATAGTACTAAGCCTTAGGGTATACTGGTGTTTGTTTATATTATTTATACTATATATCCTCTAAGTAAGAGCCTTATTATTTAATCCTTAAGGAAGGACTTTATAAACTATACTATCTAGTAGGGCACGGCTTGGGCCTTTATATTATAGATTATTCTTTTATAGGAGACTTGGTTAAAGGCCCCGGAAATATTAAGGCTAAGTAATAAGGCTACTAGGTTTAGGTTACTCCTCTATACCGTATATACCTATTAGATGTCTAATATTACTAAATAACTAATAAAACAAGTTAAAACCTTATCTCTTACCTTAGCAAGCTTAGACGCATAGAATTAATTAGCGGATATCGCTAACCTTTTTAGTTAAAAAGTTGATTCTATAGTATAGTAAAAACTAGTTAGTACGATATCTAATTATAACAATATACTCTATATCACGATATACACCCCTTAATTAAAGTGTTTTTGGTATAATATTACAATATTCTAACTTTTAATAATATCGTTAAGTCTCCCCTACTAAAATCGGTATAACTAGTAGAGGTTTTATATAGGAGGGAACCTAATTTAGCCGGTAAGGTGGACCCCTTAAGCCTTTTAAGTATAAAGCCCTACCCCCTTTTATTGCTTATTAACCTAATATATAACTCTTAATATAATAATACGCTCGGCCGTATAAACCGTATCGTACTAGCTAGTTTTTACTGTATTTAAGGTCCGGCTAATTGCCGGTTAGCGAAAAAATTACATATTTAACCAGCTACCTAGGCAGATTTGCGTATATCTACAGCGCTACTAGCGCCAAGCTGTGGATATACGCGTATTAAGGGCCACCCGCTAATTAAGCCACTAATCGACGCCGACTGTAGGGTAATTAGGGCCCTTAGGGCCCCAATTATATATAAAAAAGTCCTCCCTATCTAATCCTCGATTGTGGTAGTAAGTCTACTATTATATCTACTATATAAAATGGCGATAACCGCGTAGAGATTAATATCGCTAATAATGCCGAATTACGCGCTAACGCGTAGTATGTCTTCGCCCTTACGCGTACTACTAGGCCTAAGAATATATCTTTAACGTATAATCTAAAGTAGAAGGAGTTTAAGGTAAGAAGGATATAAAGTATTACGCCCTGCGGCTAATACGTTATCTAGCTCTAGACCTTTTATAAATGGAAGTAGTACTATAATAGCGATACCGTTACGGAGGATAAGCTACTTCTTTTTTTTGTTAAAGAGGTTATAAGCTAGTCCTTAAAAGGGAAGAGCTATAAAGCCGATATTAATATACCCTAAGAGGAAACGCGGCTCTTAAAGCGGTTAGTTTATAGTTATATTACCGCTTTAATAGACCTCTATTAGATGCGGAAAGCTATAAAAATAAATAGCTACCTATCTTTATAGGAGGATAATATTAGGGAGTACCTAAAGACGCTATAGCGGAGGGACACGTAGTGTAAGAAAAAGTAGTTCGCTAATAAGAATAGAGATACCCTTCTTAACAGCTATGCTAAGGATAAGTTTTAGAGTATCTGCCGTAAGCTTTAGACTAAGGGCGCTACCTTATTACTAAAGTACTACTTCTATACACTTATTAATATCCTACTAGGCTCTATATACTTACCTATAATAGCAATAAACGCTCCGCCAAGATTCTAGATCTATTTACCTTTAAGTTTAAGGGTAAAGGCCCTACGCGCTATATAGCCTTAATATTTACTATATATGTAGATAAGTAGAACTAGTATAGCCGCCTTAAAACTATTAGGGCCCTATAAAATAAAAAGCCGCTTATTTATATACCCAGTAGGCTAACTTTCTATCTCCTATACTACTAGGATTTTAGTACTAAGCTATTTCTGGACTTTAATAGGCGCTTAGTATATTAGCGTCTTCTTAGAGAAGAAGATATATATTAGGTAAAGTGCTAGCGCTAAAATAGCAGAGCTAAAGAGGGGTAGTAAGGACTAGATTTAGTACACTAAGAGGTAAAACTAAGAGTAAATAGTAGGCTATTACTTAAACTCTCTCCTATAAGAGTTTATAAGGTTAATAGTAGGGCACCCCTTATAGATAGGCTGCTTCGAAATCTACTATATAGATATTATGCCGCCTAACGTATTACTATTAATAATATAACCCAAACTAGATAAATAAAAGGGCCGTTTTAGCTTATAACTATATTAGATTAATAACCTTGCTACTATAGGGGTTATAAGCCTTCTCTTTTACCTCTATAAGGTTATTTTATAGGACTTAGTAGCCCTTTATAAAATATTCCTAAGCTATCCAGTATAGAGCTACCCTATTTTTTAGTATAAGGCGTATAAAGCCTTTACGTGGGATTTAGAGTCTTACCTATAGAAAAAGAAGGGGCGCCTAAACTAGCTATTAATTCTCTACTAGGCTATACTACTTCTTATTAACTAATTAAAGGCTTTATATACTAAAAATAAGTAGATAGCTAATTGTTACGGAGTAAGTATAAGCGGCGATAATATATAGTAAGATAGATATTATTAAGCTATATACATAAACTATATAAAGAGGTTAAGACGTTACGTAAGGGAAGAAGGTAGGAAAATAAGAAGAAAGGGTATATATTATGGACTTAGTTGCTTAGTTAATATATATATAAAGTAGAATAGGATTTAGGTAGTAGTCCTAGTAGAACTTAATAAGATTTAGCGGAACTTAGTAAAACTTAGTAAAACTTAGTAGAACTTAGTAGAATATAATAGGTTGCCGTTAAATTGCCGTAGATTACTATTAGATTACTATCTTATGGTTAGTTTCTAGTTACTAAGTTAATAGAAATAGGTAGATATATATAAGGTATTACGGTGTTTTATAACAGTACCCCCCTTTTAAACTTGAGCTTCTACGAGATAGGGCTATAGTAGTTTTAGGTGGAGTTTATAAAAGTCTTTTATAGCTTATATAAGTTCTATAGAGTTAATAGGTTCCTATAAGGGCTTAATAAAGCCTCTTTATTTTGTAAAATATATATATTAGCGTTTCCGTTTATTATACTTAATATTATTAATTCTTTTAATAAAGTACTTATTTTTACTATTTACTTTAACTAGTAGGGGAGGGTCTTATATCTATTTGGGCAGGGCGTTTAATATAGACGTAGTAGGGTAGAGAACTAACGTATAAAATATAGGGTGGATTTTAACCGTATTAGGGAGCTTTAGTTAGTAGGTATAAGAAGAGATAACCTTCTTAACCTTATAAGGGCTAGCGTTCTTCTAATTAAGCTTCTTAATAGGTTGTTTTATATTTAGATTTCTTATATTTAGCTAAATAAAGTTACTAATTTAGTAGGCCGGTACTAGGGTTTCTTTTTTATTTACTACGGCTTTATAGACAGATTAAGCCTATATTATTTTGCTAGTAAGGAACTATTATAGTTCCTCTATCTTCTTTATAAATTAATTTACTTCTATAACTTATAAGGCGTAATAAGTAGGGCAAGTAATATTACTAAAGAGTTTAAAACCTATTTATAGATGCTAGCCGTAGTTAGCTAGAAATAGGGAGACCTTTATAGTTCCTAAGACGGAGTTATTTATAGTAAACTTGACAAATATAAGCTAGTTAATCTAGTTATCTTATAAGTACGACGTATATATCTAAATATACTATTTTATTATAGCATTTATACGTTCCGTTTAGCTATCTGTTTCCGGGTAGTATACTATAAATAATAGTACTTTAATACGGAGTTAGGTAGTTAGTTCTTTCTAAAATATAAAGATAAACTAGCTGCCTTTATTAAAGATAATTATTTTAGGAAGTCTATAGAGTTTCTATATATAATCTAGGAATAATTAGGCGATAGTAGGTGTTAATATATTAGGGCAGGCGATTAAGTATCTTATTTTAGATAGTTGGTCTATAACTACTCTAATATTTATATAGCCTTTACTTACGGGGAAATTAATAATAAAGTTAATTAAGATATTCTTCTATTTTTGGTCTAGAATAGGTAGTAGCTTTAAAAGGCCGTTATACGTCTTATATAAAGCTTTAGCTCGTCGGCAGATATAGCAGCTAGAGACGTACCTTTATATTATATTATATATATTTAGCTAATAGTACTCCCGTTAAAGTAGCTCTAGAGTTTTTCCTTAGCTTGGGTAGCTAGCTACTAGTAAGTTATATATATGTTTAAGGAGCTTAAGCTTAAGTTTATTATAATTAGGGATAACTAGATAGTTCTAGTAATATAAGCAGTTTCCATAAGCTTTATATTTACTTAAAGAGATCTTCTTAAAGCGTCTAATGCTATCGTAGATTAGCTTAAGCGTCTTTTAGATAAACTCGTTATTTAGGTATTTATTAATTATAATCTGTTTAATTAATTAATTAGTTATTTTAAGAATATATACTATAAGGTCTTTAATAGGAGGGTTAAACAGTTTAGGATAAAGTAGGGTTTAGTTTTAGTAAGAGCGCGCTTTTTTTAGTACTAGCGCGTCTTGCAAACGTCGAGTTAAAGTATTAGGCTTTTAACCTTAAACGCCTAGGCGGTATATAATTAAGAATTAGAAATAGGATAGATATTCTAACTAGCGGGCCTAATAATAGCTTAGCTGTTTTATAGTTATAAAGTACTATAGTATAAGGGTACTTTTGGTCCCTTACTCGGCTGCATTGCTTAAGAGCTCTAAAGGGGTAGCCAAGGCCTAGCCGAAGGCTAGGCTTGGCACCTCCTTATAAGCTCCTCAGGCTTGCAGCCTCCTTCCTCCCCCATCGGTTCGTCTCTGTACTCAGGCTATTGCCTACCCTCATTACCATATCGTCCTCTTCCATCGACTCTCCTTATAACTCATGCTCGGCTTGCCTACTCCCTACCGTACACCCTAGCAATGTGCCTTACATATAGATTCTTATAGTCGCTAAGGACCTTAATTTAAAATCCGGCGCCTTTTAGTTTAGGTTACTATTATTTAAAATATCTAATAATAGCTAATAACTCCTTATTATAGATCTTATAGTTATATTTAGCTAGGCTTAGTTATTTTAAGTAGTATACTACGGGGTATAATACTCTATCTTCGTTATATTAAGATAGAATGCCTCTAGTAATATAGTTAGATAAGTTAGCTTTTATAATACTTATTTAGTTTAGGTTAAAGTATTAGAGTATAGGCGTAATAGTAAATATAACCTTTAGATAAGTAAAGGCCTTTTTATATTCCTTATTAAAGATAAAGGCTTTATCCTTTTAGGTTAGAGCTATCCCTTAACCCGTTAATTCGCGTCCAACGGTTATCGATAAGAGCTAGCCAATCAATCGAGCTGAATTTAACGCCCGTACTGAGAAATACGAAGCTTTCGATTAGGTGCACGCGTTGTTTTGAAACTGGTGTTCGCGCATGGACCACTTCTCGTTGGACGCTAACGGGTTAAGGGATAAAGGGTAAAACTAGGGCGAAGAGGTTATTAATAAACCGTTAGTAGAAATTGGTAAATTTTATAAAGGCTCTTATATCCTTAACATTCTTCGGTTCTTACTAGTTTATAATTACTTTAACTTTCTTTAGGGCTATTTATATGCTATTTATAGAAATAAAAGGCCTAAGGTATATATGAGGTGAGGATATAAATAGGGAGTCCAATAATAGAATAATAGGGTATATTGTATATACAGAGACGAATCCTTAAGGGAAAAAGGAGGAGTCTGTGTGCGAGGTAAAAAGGGTTTTCCCTAGGTATATATAGCGCACGTACCTTATAGGCGAGTCACCCCTAGGTTACTCTAGGGTCGCCTATACCTTACGGCTATATAACTATCTACTTAGGTTTTACCTAACAATGCCCCCCCCCCCTTTGAAAAGGGTTGTCCCCAATCCTTTATATACTTAAGCCTTAATAAAACCCCATTAAAAATCCTTAGTAAGGAAAAAATTTAGAGGGGAAAGAGTTTTTTAATTTTGTATATAGAGAGATGGGTAGTATATATACGCGGTATAAAGATATTAAGATAAATAGGCCTATTCTCTAATATATAAATAATCTGCTTAGCCAGCATAGAGTAATAAACTAGGTCTAGAAAGGGTGCTTTTTAAATTAAGCTTTGTTGCTAGTATATACTATAGCCTTGCCTATAAGTTACTAGCATCGCTAAGTTATATTAAAGTGCGGCTTATATAGGATATTAATAAATTAAAACTTCACCCTATATATACGCCGCAGTTCTTATAGTAATTATTACTTATTCTTTAATTCCTTGGGACGTCCTCTGCTCCGCTTTAATATAGGTTATATTTTAATAGTAGCGCTTACTTTTCGCCTACGCATTAGCTATACGGCTAGGGTGTTCTGCTTACAGTACTTATCTAGCAGTTATTAACAATTCTTAAGTTCTATCTCGTATTTCTATTTATTATACTTATTTAGCTATCTTAGCTATTTAATAAGATACTGTGGTTATTTAGTATAATCTTAGTAGGCGATAATTGCTTCTACTTCCTAGCTGCCTTTCTTAAGCTCTTTTACTACCGAGGGTTAAAACCTAGGGTGTAACCTATAAGGCTCTAGTAGGGAGATATAGAAGACTAGGTAGAGCCGTACTATAGTAGGTAGAAGCTCTAGCTTATATACTTACTGTCCTATATACTCTAAAATCTAAAACAGTCCTATAAACTTATAGTTAAGCTTTTTATAGGGACGTTTTATATAGATATTCTTAGAGGAGAGCAGGACTTGTTTACTAATGGTAAAGTACTTAGCTAGGTAGTAACGATTATAGTATTTTACATAAAGCTTTTAGGCGTATATTATTCACGCCGCCGCTGCCTTATATATAAGGCGTAGGCGTTATAAATATATCTCTGCAAGTTAGATATTTATTAACTTAAACTCCTCCTTACCTTACTAGGCATCTTAAACGCTATTCAGGACTCTATTTAGGACGTTTAGTAGCTAGCTATAGGCGAGCTTAATAGGGGAACGCTTTATTATAGTATAGACCTTAAAGTTATAGGCAAAGGCTACTTCTTTAAGTAGGGAGGCCTAATTAGACTATTCCTAATTTATAAATATATATAGGTATTCCTTAAGCTCTTAGTTCTAATATTTTATCTAACTATCTATCTACGGGTAGAATGCGGTGCTAAGTTTATGTTAAACGCGGAAATAGTAGTATATAGTGCTTTAGTACTCGCTTTTAAATATACTACCCCTATTAAAGATAATATTATCTAAAGGCCCTATTTACGTAAAGACTCTAAATAAGAGTTCTATAAATTGTATAGCATTAATTATTTTATGCACTAAGTAGTAGTATACTAGCTTTATAAAACGGTCTATAAGAATAAGGACAGAGTTATACTCTACGCTATTAGGAGTTTTAGACTTTGGGAAATCCGTAATAAAATTAAATAAATAATGCCGTTAGGCTTGAGTAGGGACCTAAAGAGGCTATAGCTTACTATAGGGTTTATAGCGGCGCGATTTAGAGCGTTAGTAGGCATTATAATTATCTAGGTATTTGTGGAGGTTTTAGGTAAGGCCGTTCCAAATATACTTCTATATAATTACCTTAAAAGTACGGTTAAAACTATAATAGCCACCTATAGGATTATTATAGTTCCGCTTAAGGATCTCCTATTATAGTAGTATATAATTTAGTACCTAAACCTTATTATTTTACCTTAGGAGTCCTTAATTATTAAGTGTATAGTCCTTATTACTGGCAGGAACTTATTTCTAGGTTAACTAATTATATATAAAGCGTATAAATGCGTCCCTTTTTATACTCTATAAATAAAATTAACTAGTGACTTAGGGGAGTATTCTATAAACGCCGTTTTGGCTAAAGTAGCTACTACTACCTCTTACTATGGCACGAGACTCTGCGTAAAGTTAGTGCTAGTGAAGTAACGTATAATATATAGGTAACTCACTAGGTTATTATAGGGGACCATAGCCTAGGCTAAGGGGTCTCCCCTAGGGTTAAGCGCTATTAAGCCAGTTAAAGTAGTCTTAAAAAGAAAAGTAGGACGCTTTAGTCCGCCGGCGCCAAGTTTATAAGGGTCGCTCGTATACTATATATATTGTTACAGCGACTTAGTTAATTGAGGCACGAGCGCCGTAGAACGTATGCAAGCCTATATAATTGGTAGTCTATAGACCCGGATATCAAGATAAGGAGTAGAAGGTGGAAAAGGATACGTCTATATACATATGCTAAGGCTTAAGCGAGCCCCCTAACTAGATCCGTTACGGAGCCGTAACATATATACTACTTACTAGTGTGGTATAGTAGTACTAGGGCCGCTCAGAAGGCCTATAACTCGTAACTTTTACTATAATATAGGTAGTATAGCATTAAGGAGTGTCCTTATACTATTATCTTTAAAGCCTTTAGTATAATCTAGGCGCTGGGATAGTATATTAGCGGAATTTACTTTACCTAGCTTATATTTAATCTTAAAATTAAACTTAGCTAGTTTTTTAGTATACTAGGCCTAGCAAGTAGATAAGCTTTTAGTAGTTATAAAGTACCTAAGATTATTATAATTGTAGAGCACGCGCGTTACATACGCGGCGTATTTAAGGTAATAGCGCCACGTCTTAAAGCATTGCACTATAGCGAGCAGTTCTTTATTATACGTATTATACTATACTTTTAGGCTAGTAAGCTTCTAACTATAATAAGTAATTAAGTACTAGTGGAGTTAGCCTCCCTATCCTAAAGGCTATAGAAGTATACCGCTATAGGTATAATTAGAAGCGTTAGTAATTACTATTAAAAATAAATTTAGGTTAAAGTAACGAAGTAGCGGAGCCTATATAAACGTAGCGCGTAGCTTATAAAACGCCTGCTAAGTATTATTAGGCTAGGACTAAGGTTAATACCATTTAGTAGGCCCTTTTAACTTATACTTCTACGTCTTCTCCCTATCTAACCTTAGGTTGCGATATACCTATATAAGATATACGTACAGAGGGTATACAGTATCTAAATAGTTCCAGATATATTGCCTATAGAAGTTAGCGAAGCTAAGAAAGATCTAGATGTCCCTATAGGACTTAGGCTTAGGCCATTCCTTAATAGCTTTTACATGGTTAGGGTCTATTATAATACCCCTAGAGGTAATAATAAAGCCTAGGAACTTAACGTTCTTAGTATAAAAGATATATTTTAATAGTTTAGTATATAGGCCCTAAGTATAGAGCTATTGCAGTACCTGCTTAACGTGCTTAACGTACTTACCCTTATTATTTAAGTAGATAAGAATATTATCTAGGTAAACTACATAGATAGTATCTACTAGGGTTCTTAGAGTTTTATAAATATAGCTCTAGAATATTATAGGGGCGTTAGTAAGACTAAAGGGCATTATTAGATACTTAAAGTAACTATAACGTATCTTAAATATAGTCTTCTATTCGTCTCCCTTTTTAATATAAATCCTATAGTATGTATTATAAAAATCTAGCTTTATAAATATATTTACATAGCTAAGCCTATTAAAGAGTTCGCTAACTAGCGGTAAGGGGTACCAATTCTTAATTATAATCTTATTTAGGCGTCTATAGTTAATATATAGCTATATTATACCGTCTGCTTTTAGCATAAAGAGAATAGGCGCTCTAGTAAGCGACTTACTGGGCCTAATCTAGCCCTTTTTAAAAGCACTATCTATAAGATCTATAACTCTTTCTATAAGAGGTTATAGAGGGGCATTTATAGTGGCGTCTTGCCTTCTTCTAAGTCGATTGTATAGTTATACTTAGAGTTCTATAGTAGTATACTTACTAGCTTATTAGAGAAGACATTAATTTCCTCCTTATATATATTTAGTAGGCTAGGGGCTATAAAGGTTAAAGTGACTATTATATAGTAGTGTGCTTCTAGGAGCCAGTAAAAAGAAAGATGCGGCTAATATACGTTTCGCAGGTATGCTTATACTAAGAGTGTATATAGCTCTACTATAGTGTACTTAATAGTTTTAGGGTTTCAATCACCTCCCCCTTAATTATAGGTAATCTACGCCAGCACCGGAGGGTCTCTACGGGTACTCGCTGCTAGTAGCGGCAGGTCCTCTACTATGTTTATAACCGGTATCTCTATATTTAGAGGGTCTATATAGATACTCGCTACTACAGTCGGGTGTCATAAGTGTCCGTGCTTCCCCATTAATAAATTTTTGCGACCCTCCCCCCTACTTTTTCTACCCTATTATACACCCATGCCACGTCGTGCATTAGCTCCAATTAGCGGTAATATTCCTCATCGTAAGGAGTTAACTCCATATGATAGAGGAGTAGTTATTGGCTATGGTCTTGCAGAAGTTACGGCCCCTTAAATCGCGATCGCATTAAACCTCCCTAAATCAACCGTATGAGACACCCTACGAAATACACCCCAACGTCCACAAGGTTTATCCATTGCTCGAATTGGACGTCCCCTAGAGCATTCAGAGCGAGACGAACGTGCGCTCTTAAGGATTATTTATATAAATCCTAGGATTACGTATAATAAGCTAGCGTTTAAGGCAGGCCTTCCTGTAAGCTAAAGCATATTATATTAAATATTACGCAAATACCACATTAAAAAATGGATAGCTAAGAAGCGTCCTATGCTTACACATAACTCAGCAAGCGCTTAATTAAGGTGGGCAATTAAACACTTAGCGTGGGAGTGCTTAAGGTGGAGTAAGATTATATAGAGCGACGAGTGTTCGGTTAAGAGAAGCGCGGGTAAGCAACCTTCTTATATCTTTTATATACTACAGTAGAAGTGGGATAAAGATAAGATCGATACATATAAAAAGGACAAGGGGCATACCGTAATGGTATGGGCAAGCTTTTCTGGAGCTCTTAGAGCCTCCGATTTGGTAGTTATGGAAAGGGACAAGGAGGCACCTAAGGGGGGGTATTCTGCCAAGTCATATATCAAAGTTTTGGAGGATCAGATACCCCAAATCTATAAGCCGGGCCTCTAATTTATGCAAAATAACGCTCCAATACATACAGCAAAAATTGTGGCTAAATGGTTTAAGGAAAACGTTGTGGAAGTAATTAATTGGCCCCCCTACTCGCCCGATTTGAACCCAATTAAGCATGCTTAGGTACAACTTAAAGAACGGCTTAACAAAAGGTTTCCAGATATTGCTCGAATGCACGGGTTAAAGGAAGAGGTTGTTAAGGAGCTATCTAGAGCTATAGCGATTTATTGGAGCGAGATTGCACCTAGTTTCTTTAAGTCGTTAATTGCGAGTATGCACAAGAGGTATATGGCTGTTAAGGACGCCAACGGGTGGCATATAAGATTTTAGACTCTAAAAAAAAGTCGCGATAACTAGATTCTATATGGCAATGAGCCTTATAAATATCTTAAAGCTCTAGAATTAATCTTGTGGTTGCTGCATAGTAATTTGGCAGAGGGTGTCACATTTGGTGTTGCCCGGGCACGGACACTTATAACACCCGGCTGTAGTAATAATAGGTCCTCTATTATATTTATAACTAGCGTAAAGAAGGAGTCTTCTAGCTATAGCGAATAGACTATTTCGCTAGCCTTAATATCTACTAGGAAAGCGTTAAGGGTAACTATTTAAAGGCGTTTAGGGTTTAAAGTACCTTAGATAAACTATCTAGAATAAAAGTTAATTAATAGATCTACTTCCGCGAGCCAATCCTATCTAAAAACTATATTATAACTATTAAACAAGCCGCCCTAAAAGGTCTGCGGGCTAATGGTGCGAGAGGTACCCTAGAAGTCGCTAGTAATAACTATTAAATTATAAGTATCCCAGATTATTATCTGGTTGCTATTAAGGAAATATATAATAGGTTTATGTAAACGTAGCGTATAGCGTATAGGTAGGTTAAACTTATAAATAATGTCTTAATTAATAAGGTTAATTTAGTACCTATTATTATATAAAGTATATAGGCGGACTTCGCCCTAAGGCGTATTTATTATAATATATACCATAATGCGTTTCTTCTCTCCCTCTATATTAGGCCCTAGTTACAGTTAAGAGAAATACGCTATTAGGGCTTTAGGTTTTTTAAAGGCCGAGCTAACTTTTCTTTATTAGCCTACTTCTAGTGTTCCTTATAGTAGCCGCCTACGGTCCTTTAACTTACCTACGTAGTACTAGCGTTTAGGGGGTCCCCTAAGCTATCCAGCTTTTAGGTAATCTCCCTAGAAATTTACTTAGAAAAGCGTTACTCTTTTTAGGTTCTGTTCCCTAAACCTAAGTCTATAAAGCCTATGCTATAACCGCGCTTTAAGCGCAAGGATCTACCGTTACCCCCTATATGGTCTTCCGTAAGCTTTATAGTATTAAGCAGTTACTTTATATAGCGGATTTCGGCGAAGAGGTCTTTAGTGGTTCTTACCTATTTAACAAAGTTTTAGCGGAAGAGCTCTACTTATAGGTAGGCTAGAAGGCGTAAGAACTAAAAGTCTACCTATTACTTAGGATTAATAAAAGGGGTGTATAAGAAGTGGTCCTCTAAGCTATATATATAGGCTAGGAAGACGTTAAACCTTTAGTTCTCCTTTATAATAGCTATATAGTACATAATAGTATTATTAAAGCGCTTAACTATAGGGTTCCTAATCTAGCCTTAGACTATAGTCTTAAACTTATCCTATAGTAAAGAACCTTTATCCTTAATGCCTAGCCGTTAATACACTAATTAAGCCATTATCTTTTCTTTTATAAGACCTTTAATAGCCTAGCGCGTGCGTTATTTATAGTTGTAGTCGGCGTTATTAACCTTAAATTGGTTTTTAACTGCGGCGATCCACTAGTTAAAATGCTGTTAAGTTATACCGCTAATATTAGGTAGTGGCTTCTTAACTAGGGCGTTAAGATTTACTTAGCGTATACATTTACCACGTAACTTCATCGGGAAAATATTCGCAGGATGAGATTCAAGTAGACTTTGATTTTCGCGTTTCGCGTAATTAACATGCAATTTGACCAACTCGACACGTAATTAACCAACTTAACACGCATTTGACTAACTTAACACGTAATTTAACTAACTTAACACGCAATTGACTAACTTAACACGCAATTCAACTAACTTAATACGCAATTAACCAACTTAACACGCAATTTAATTAACTTAATACGCAATTAACTAACTTAACATATTTAAAAGTTAAATAATACGCAGTTGACCTACTTAGCAACTTTAAAAGGTAACTGTATATTTCT